>Ga0105054_10002579_pt1 | contig 28811 bp, 8 predicted proteins | sample BON02_FD_78091 | JGI IMG/M metagenome (GOLD analysis project Ga0105054, IMG submission 78091) | Freshwater microbial communities from Lake Bonney liftoff mats and glacier meltwater in Antarctica - BON-02 (megahit assembly) | ecosystem: Environmental > Aquatic > Freshwater > Ice > Glacier...
GCCCCCAGAGCCCCGTGGCGAGTCCTGCTTGTCCGCTTTTGCTGCCGCCGCTGCCGTCGCCTTCTGCCGCGCCCGCTGCTGCTTCTTCCGGCTTGCTTCTTTTGCCGCTTTTGCCGCCGCCCGGTTCTCCTTGCCAGCCGAGACCGCCACCGCCGCCGCCACCAGCGCCGGCCCAGCCGCACGCTCACGCGACACGCGTGCGTCCGCCTCGACCCCCGGCCTCGGCCGCCCGCCTCGGCAGACCGCGACCCGCGACGCCTCCTCTGTCTCGGCGGCCGGACGCGCCGTCGGCTGGGCCCTCGCCGCGGCCCCCCGCCTCGGCCGCCCGCCTCGGCAGACCGCGCTGGCCGCCCGCGCCTCAGGCGCTACCTCGGTCGACATCTCGTCGCCGCCTGCGCCGTGAGCCTCCTCGTGCCGCGCGTCGTCGTCCTCCCCGGCCGCTTGAGACAGCGCGCGGGGGGGGCCCTCTTCGGGGCGCGCCGAGCCCGCGAGCGCCACCGGCGGCGGCGTCGGGCGGGACGGCGGCGGATCGGGCGGCGTGTGGGGCGGCGGTCGCTCCTGCTGCTGGCCCTCGACGCCGCTGCCGCTGCCGCTGCAGCTCTTCTAATCGCCGCGGGGGCGGCCGCTGCCTCCGGCGATCATGGCGGCGCCGTCGCGACGGGCCCCTCGCCGCCCGAGCGAAAGTCCGACACCACCGCGGGTTTGAAGGGCACCGGCGCCCCCGTCTCTCACCAGGCGAGTTCCGCCCTTGTGTGGTTCGTCTTGTGTCCGCTCCCGATGGCGCGGGTGTTGGAACTTGTGGTTGGGAGTTGCCGATGATGTCGAGGGTCGAGTCAGAGCGGGCGTGGGTGAAACACGAGAGAGAGAGCCCGGGGCAGCACCTGCGCGGTTGTCCCGAGCTCCCCGCCGTCGTCATCAACGGCTCGCGACCGAAAGAGAGGGCCCCCCCCCCCCCCCCCCCCCCCCCCCTCCACCCCTCTACACGTCACCCGGAGACAGCTGCACCGTTCTCATGCACAGCGAGTTCACAAGACCCCTTGAACGTCTAGCGTCTGGAACGCCGCCTCCCGCCCGGCGCCCCCGCTCCCCCCGCCTCTTCCCCTGTCGGCCCGGCTGCCGCCGCCGCCGCCCCCGCCTTGCACAACCCCTTGCCGTGCGCCTCGGTCCACTCCGCCCGCGACGCCGCCGCCCCGAGCACGGCGCGCAGCCGCTCGCCCTCGCCGGCCCCGCCCGCCCCCCTGCCCGCCCCCGCCCGCGCGAGCGCCGCCGCCAGCGCGCGCACGCCCGCGCGCGTCGGCGAGGCGCCGCCGGGCGAGCGCGCCAGCCGGGCGAGCAGGTCCCACGCTCCCGAACCGCCCAGGCCGCGGCGCACGGCGGGCCAGCGCTCGGGGCTCAGCACAAAGACCAGGGCGGGGCCGAGGGCCGGGGAGGGGGCGGGTGCGGCGGCGGACTCTGCCCCGGGCCCTTGATCGCTGCCGCCGTCGCCCGCCACCGCCGCGCCCGCCGCCGCGAGGACCAAGTCGGCAGCGTAAGACTGGGGCGCGCGCGCGCTCGCAAAGGCCGCCGGGTCGCTGGCTGCGCCGTCTTCGCCGACAGCAGCGCCGAAATTGCCACCGCCGCCGCCCGGCGGCAGCCCGAGCGCAAACTCCAGCGTCGCGTTGAGCCGGGCGCCGCCGCCGCCGCCGCCGCCGCTGCCGCCCGCCGCCCCCTCGCCCGCATCCCGCTCGCCCGCGCCCGCCGCCAGGGCAAACATGGCCTCCGCGGCGAGCAGCGGCGCGGCCGCCTCGCGCGCCTGGCGCTCGAGGGCCGCGCGCAGGCCCGGGGGCCGGACGCATCCGGGGGGCGCGGCCATCGCCACGGCCAAGGCGGCGGCGCGGACGTCGGGGCCGAGGGAGGAGGTGGCGGGTGGCGCGACGCCGAAACTGCTGCCGCCGCCGCTGCCGCCGGGCGAGGTGGCCGCCGGCACCCGCACCGACGCGCACAGGCGCTCGGCCACGAGCGGGTCGCGCGCCTGCAGGGCCGCGGCCGCGAGCAGGGGGCCGGCCAGCATGCGATGCAGCAGCGTGCTCAGGTCGACGGGGTCGCCGGCCGCGGCAGCCGCGGGCGAGGCGGCGGTCGCGGCAGCGGCCGTCTCTGCGAGCGCGAGGCGGGCGGCGGCGCGCAACCCTCCCCTGCACGCGGCGTCGTGCCAAACCTGCGCGTCGAGCTCGCGCAGAACGGGGAGGGTCACGCCGGCGAGCATGACGTAGGCGACGAGGCCGGAGCCCAGCGACGGCCCCGCCAAGGAGCCGTCAGGGGCGTCGGCCTCGGCGGCGTCGGCGGCGGATGCGGATGCGGCGGCGGTTGCGGCCCCCGCCGCCGCCAGCGCCGCCAGCAGCGCCTCCTCGCCCGCGCCGCCGCCGCCGCCGCCGCCGCCGCCGGCTGCCGCCCTCGCCCACTCTGGCAGCAGGGAGGGCGGGCTGAGCGCCACGTCGGCCGCGTCGCGCAGCAGGGCGGCCGCGCGCGTGACGCGCCCGACGGCGGCCGTCGCGGCGGCGCCGGCGGCCAGCGGGAACTCGTGCTGCTCCGAGGCAGCGGCGTCGAGCGCGCGCGCGGCGGCGGGCGCGTCGGCGGCGGCGGCGGCGCGGACGGCGGCGCGGTGCGCGGCGTCGCAGTGGTGCGCGTAGTAGAGGCCCGACAGGCCGCCGTCGGCGTGGAGGGACCAAGGGGACGCGGACGCCGCCGCTTCGCCGCCGAGGGGGGTGGCGCTGCTGCTGCTGTTGGCGGCGCTGCTGCTGCCGGCGAAATCGGCGGCGGCGGCGGCGGCGGCGGCGGCGGCGGCAGCTGCAAAAGCAGCGGCGTCGGGCGGCGCGGGCACGACCGCGCCGCCCCCGCCCTTGTCCGCCCCGGGCTCCAGGAGCAGCCACTGCCGCGGCTTGCGCGGCCCGCCGATGGCGCCGGCGGCCAGGGCCAGCCACCACGGCCGGTCGCCGGCGCCGCCCCCGCCCGCCCCCCCGCCTGCCCCCGGGCACATGAGGGCCAGCGGAGGAAGCGCGCCCGCGGCGCCGGCGCCGGTGCCGCCGCCCGCCGCCACCTCCCTGCGCGCCCCGTCCTCGGTCGCCAGCAAGCCCCACGCGCACAGGCGCGCCTGGCGCACGCTCAGCGAGCCCGTCGCGCCCGCGGCGGCGGCGGCGGACGGATCGCTCCCGGCGGCCTCGACGGACACGCCGACGACGGGGCGGCCAGGGCGCTCGGACCACGAGCGGAAAAAGGCGTCTGCCGCCGGCGCCGCCGCGGGGGCGCCCTTGCCTCGTCGGTCCTTGCCGCCACCCGTGCCGCCGTCGTCGCCTCGGTCGTCGTCCGCCGCGTCATCCTCTTGCCCGTCGTCGTCGTCGTCCTCCGAGCCCGCGCCGAGCGCCGCCCGCCTGCCCCTCCTCCGCCGCCGCCGCCCGCCGCCGCCGCCGCCGCCGCCGCCGCCCACTCGCCCCCTCTCCTCCTCGGCGCGCGAATACAGCGCGTCCGCGCCCGCCGCGCCCAGGCCGAGCGGCGGCGGCGCAAAGGGCAGCAAAAAGTCGACCGCCACGTCGCGCAGAGACACGGTGCCGAAGGCGCGCTCGCGCAGGTAGCGGCGCAGGGCGCGCACGAACTGCGGCAGCGGGCCGATCGACGGCGGCAGCATGGCCGCCGCCGCCGCGCCGCCGCCGCCCCGCGCCCCTGATCCTCCGCTTCCCTCGTTGCTCGCGCCGACGCCGACGCCCGCCCCCTCCCCCTCCCCCTCCTCCTCCTGTTGCATCTCGCCCAGCGAGCTCAGCATTCCCAGGAAGGCCGCGCCCTTGCTGTACGTGACGGGCCCAAAGTCGGCGGCGCCCTCCGGGACGGCGCCGCCCCTGCCCGCCCTCGCCGCCGCCACCGCCGATTCAGCGGCGACGACCAGCGCGGGGGCCAGCGGCGACGCGTCCGCCGCGCGGGCCACGGCCGCCGCGCCCTCGTGCACGCCCGGGAACAGGCCCGGGATCGACGGGGGGGCGGCCCAAAAGGTGGCCGCGGCTACCGCCAGGCGCTCCGCCCAAAAAGCAGACGGGTCGGAAGCAGACGCCGACGAGGAGACCACCGCCGCCGCCGCCCCGGCCCCCGCCGCCCCGCCAACCGCCCCGCCGCTAACGCCGCCGCCGAGCGCCCGGAGCGCCGCCGGCGCACACCCGTACTCGAGGAGCGTGGCCGCGCCCTCGTTGGCGGCGAGGTCGCGCCACGTCGCGGCCGTGGCGAGGTCGCCCGCCCACTGGTGCGCGACCTCGTGGCAGAGGACGTCGGCGGCGCGCCAGAGCGCCCAGGCGCCGGGGGCGGCGGCGGCGGAAGAGGCGGGGTCGACGGAATCGGCGGACGAGGAGGAGGCGGGGGCAGAGGGCGAGAGCGGCGGCAGCAGAAGGCGCGCCTCGTCAAAGATGGGCAGGCCCAGGTTCTCCATCGCGCCGCCCTTGCCGGGCACCAGCAGGACGTCGAGCTTGGCGCCCGCCGCTGAGCTTCCGGCGGCATCGTCAGTTGCTGCCGCCGAGCTGGCGGCGGCGGCGCCAGTTGTTGCCCCCGCCGGCGCCGGCGCCGGCGCCGCCGCCGCCGGGAAAACGCCGCCGCCATAAGGGATGCCGGTGAGGAGGCCGTAGTGGGCGAGCGCGGCGGCGGCCATGCGGAGCGCGGGCGTAAGGACAGTCACGGAAGACGCCGGGCCCGCCTCGGACGGCGGCGCGCCCGAAGTCGTGGCCGCAGCCGCGGCGCGCCCTCGGGCGGCGCAGACGCGGACGGCGGTCGGCGCCGGCGCCGGCGCCGTCGCCCCTCCTCTTGCGCCGCTTTTCCTCTGCCCCTCTGGCAGCGGCGGGGCGAGCACGGCCGCCGCCTCTGTGCACTCGATCTCGCCCGCGGCCACGGCCAGCAGGTAGGGGCTCATGGGGGGCGACGGAGAAAAGCGCACGAGGCGCGCGCGGCGCGGGCCGCCTTGCCGTCCGGCCGCCGCCGCCGCCGCCGCCGCCGCCGCCGCCGCCGCCGCCGCCGACGCCGCCGTTGTCGTACGTGCGGCGCCCGTGGCCCAGTCGAGCCAGAGGACCTCCCCCTCCCCGCCCGCCGCCCGCCTCGCCACCCCGTTGGACAGGGCCGCCCAGCGCCCATCGACGGGGAGCGCCACGGCCACGGAGAAGGTCGCCTTCCCGCCGGGCAGGTCGAGGCAGGGCAGCAGGCGGCGCGCGCCAGAGGGCTCGAGCTGCGTCGTCAGCAGCGGCGGCGGCGGCGGCGGCGGCGGCGGCGGCGGCGGTTGGCCTCGTGCCGCCCCTGTCGCCCCTGTCGCCGCCGCCGCCGCTGCCGCCGCGGGCGCCGGGGCGCGCCACAGCCCCAGCTGGTCCCGGTGGTCGCGGATCTCGCCCGTGTAGGTGAAACGCAGGCGCACGGTCGTGACGGCGGACGGCCGGGCGGTCAGGGCGCCCCGAGGGAGGCGCACGGCAACGAGGGACGGCGGCGGCGCGTCGCGCTCGCCGGCGGCGGCGGCGGCGGCGACGGGGCCGGAGGCGGCGGGCACAGCGGCGACGACGACGGCGGCGCAGTCGGGCGACGCGCAGGCGGGCTCGCCCCCGCGCGCCACCTCCTCCTCGACGCCGCCGCCGCACAGGCACCCGAGGTCGCGCCACGCCAGGCCTGCGCCGCCCTCGCCCTCGCCGCTCGACGACGCGACGGCCGCCTCGACGCGCTCGAACGCCAGGCCCGAGGCGTGAAGCACGACCAGGTCGCCGCAGGCCTTGCCGCCGCCGCCCTCGCCCGCTCCGGTGGTGGTGGCAAGGACGGCGGACGAGTGCGCCCTGAACCGAGATGCGTTCGGCCCGCCCTGCAGCGCCACGCCGTCGTCCAGGCGCAGGAGCAAGGAGTAGGACAGGGGCAACCACCGCCGCGCGCAGCCGGCGCCGCCGACGCTGGCGCCGAGGAGCGGGGCCTCGGCGTTTGCGCCGCCGCCGGCGCGGGACGGCGCGCCGCCGCCGCCGCGCAGGAGGACGGCCAGCGTCGCCGTCGCGGCAATGACGCCGAGAAACTGCAGCGTGCGCCTGAGCACGGGCCGGCGCAGGAATGGCGGGTCCTGCAACGGCTGCTGTTGCTGCTGCTGCTGCTGCGGACGCGTGAGCGACCCATCCCCGTCGGAGGGAGGCTGGTGCTCGCGCAGCGGGAAGAGCTCGACCCCCTCACCCCGATTGCCCGACATCGGCCACCCGCGCGTTCTCTAGCTCGGGCGCAATCGCATCGTGTCTTTCTCGGTTGGGATTGGCATGCATGGCAGTGTCCCAGTACCGAGGGTCGGACGGGTCATTCCCGAGGAGGAGGAGGGGGGGGAGGGGGGGGCACGACCTTGCATCACAAAACAGACTTTCGACCTCTCTCCTCCGTTTTCATCATCGATCGCTCCCCTCTCCACGACCTCTCTTCACGTACACACGATCGCACTACTCCCCCTCCTCCCTTTCTTAGCTCGGCCTCCTCCGTAGACGGATCAGCGAGGACGATAAAAACCGAATTCCCGAGTCGGGAAGTTTCCCCCATCGCGTCCTCTCCTCCTCCTCCTCCCCAAACAACAACCGGATCGCGCCATGGCGACCGCTGCCTCTCGCGGTGGCGCCCCGGCCAGCAAGGACGACAAGCGCGGCGGCCCGGTGGACACGATCAAGGCGGAGCAGCAGCATCAGAGGCAGCAGGGGCAGCACAAGGCTGGAGAGGGAGCGGGTGCTGCCCTCCCGCAGCAGCAGGGCCAGCAGCGCGGGGGCCGCGGCGCACCGGCGGCCGAGGGCCCTGCCTCGGCGGGCGGCGGGGAGGGCGAGTCGCGCCGCCGCGGCACGCGCGGAGGGCGCGGCCGCGCGAACAACGGCCACCGCGGCGGCGGCGGGAGCGGCGGCGGCGGCGGCGTGCCCTCGGCCTCTCCGCCCGTTTCTGCCGCCGACGTCGCCGTTGCCGCCTCGCTCCCGGCTCGCGGCGCGCGGGCCGACGACGCCGCTGCCGTCGCAGGCCTGCCGGCCGGGCTGACGCCCCTCGCGCCGGCCGAGGGCGCCGCCGTCGGCGCTGGTGCCGCCGCGCCCCTGTCGGCGCCGCCGGACGCGCCGGAAACGCCGCCGCAGGCGCCCAAGGAGGACGAGGCGGCGGCGGCGGCCGAGGCGGCGGCGGCCGAGGCGCAGGCGGCGGCGGCGGCACTGGCGGCGGCGGCCGGGGCCGCTCCGGCAGCAGCCGCGCCCGCGCCCACGCCCGCGCCCGCAGCCGCAGCCGCGCCCGAGGTTCCTGCCACCGGCAAGCCTGCCCGCGCCAAGGGCGCCAAGGGCGGCAAGGGCGGCAAGGAAAAAGAGAAGGACCCGGAGGACGCGGCCGCCTCTGCGGCCGTCGCCGCCGCCGTCGCGGCCGCCGAGACTGCGGCGGCCGCCGCCGCCGCGGCCGAGGCCGCCGCGCTGCAGCAGCAGCCGGGCGTCGCCGCCCTGCTCGCGCGCCGCCACCGCGCCCTTAACAAGAAGCTGCGCGCCGCCTCCGAGCTCGAGGCGCGCCAGCTCGCGGGCGAGGCCCTCCACCCGCAGCAGGCGCCCGTCGCCGCCTCGCGCCCGGCGCTCTCCGCCGTCTCCGACGAGCTCTCCCGGCTGGGCGCGCTGCTGGCGCCCGCGCTCGAGGAGGACCTGGCGGCCGCGCGCCTGGAGGAGCGGCGCCTGGGGGATCTGCGCGCCGCCGAGGCGGCCGCGGGCGCCGCGTCGCGGGCCGAGGCCCGCGCGCGCCGCGAGGCCAGGGCCGAGGCCGACGGAAGGGTCGCAGAGGCGGTGGCGGCGGCGCTCGCGGGCGCGGCGGCGGCCGAGCGCGCGCGCGCGTCCGAGGCCGAGGCGTCCGCGCGCGCCGAGTCGGCCCGCGCGCTGGCGCTCGCAGCCGAGCGCGCCGAGCGGGACGCCAAGCGGCGCGAGGCGGCCGCGGTCCGGGCGGCGGCGGGCGCGCTCGCGCGCCTGGCGTACGTGGGGGGGGTGCTCGCGGCGAGCGGCGCGCTGCCGCCAGCGGCGGCCGCCGATGCCGCGCGCGAGGCGGCGCCCGCGCTCTCGGCGGCCGCCGAGGCCGCGGCCGCGGCCGCGGGCGCGGACACGGCCGGCGCGGCGGCCGCGGGCGCGACCGCCGCGCTGGCGGCCGCCGCGCACGCCGTGTCGGGCGCGGCGCCGCGGCTGGCGGGCTCGTCGCTGTCGCACGCGGCGGCGGCGCGCGCGGCGGCCGCGTGCGCGACGGCGCTGGCGGGCGCGGGCGGCGGGGTGCCTTTCGCGGCTGCGTGCCGCGAGGCGCTCGCAGCCATGCGGGCGCCGGCGTCGTCGTCGTCCTCGTCGTCGCCGGGCCGCGGCGGCGGCGCCCGGAAGAGCGCGGGTGCGTCCCCTCCAAAGGCAAAGGGCGGCGGCGGCGGAGGCGGCGGAGGCGAGGCGTCGTCCGCCGACGACGACGAGGGCGCGGCGGCGGCGGCGGCGGCGGCGGCCGGCGGTGCTGCCGCTGCCGGTACCGACGGTGGTGGCAAGCGCCCGCGGGGCCGCGGCGGACGCCGCACCAAGGGCAAGGAGGACGAGGCCGTCGCGGGCGGGAACAAGCCGCAGGAGGGCGGTGGCGGCGGCGAGGCCAGCAAGCCGCCGCCGGCCGCCGCCGACGACGCCTCCGCCGACGCCGCCGTGGCCGCCGACGCCGAGGCCGCCCTCGCGCTCGCGCTGGGCCCCCTGGCCGTCGCGTCCGCGGGCGGCGGCGGCCAGGAGGGGGCGAAGAACGAGGGCGTCACTGTCGGCGAGCTGCGCGCGCTGCTGGCCGCCCTGATCCGGCACGACTTTTGCCTCGCCGCCCTGCCTCCCCCGGCTCCCCCTCCGGCCGCCGCCGCCGCGATGCCGTTGCCGCTGCCGCCGCCCGCGGCCGCCGCCGCCGCCGCGCCTGCCCCGGCCGCCGCCGGCGCCGTGGCCGCCGCCGCGCTGCCGCCGACGCTGCCCGCCGCCGCACACTACCCGCCGCAGCAGCAGCAGCACGCCCCTCCTGCCGCCGCCGCGCACTACGGCGGGTACGCCCCCCAGCAGCAGCAGCAGCACCAGTATCAGCAGCAGCAGCAGTATCAGCAGCAGCAGCAGCAGCAGCACCAGTATCAGCAGCAGCAGCAGTATCAGCAGCAGCAGCAGCACCAGCACCAGCAGCAGCACCAGCAGCAGCAGCAGCACCACCACCAGTCGCCGCGGCAGCAGCAGCAGCAGCAGCGCGGCGGCGGAGGCGCCTCGGCGACGGCCTCCCCCTCCAAGGCGCGCATGGCGGCCGCCGCCGCCGAGGGCGCCGCCACGGACGCCCCGGTCGCGACGAGCCCCGGCGGCGGGCCCGCGCTCACGCTCGCCGAGCTCGAGCGGGGCCTGATGCGCGCCCCCCAGCCGCCGACGCCGGGCGGCGGCGAGGCGGGCGGCGGCGGCGGCGGCGGCAGCGGCGGCGGCGGCGCGCCGCCCTCTGCCGGCCACCGCGCGCTGACGCCCGACGAGCTGGCGCGCGCCACCGCGCAGCACCCCCGCTCGCAGCACCCGCCGCCGCACGTGCAGCCGCGCACGCCGCTGCCCATGTTTGACGGGGCCTCGGCGGCGTCCGCGGCGGCGGCGGCGGCGGCGGCGGCGGCGGCGGCGGCGGCGGCGGCGGCGGCGGCGGGCCCGTCGCCCTCGCCGCCCGCGTCTGCGCCCGCCATGCTCGCGCCCGGCGGCGGCCTGCCGCGCCCGCCCCACCCGCAGCAGCAGCAGCAGCACATGCAGCAGGCGTACCAGCAGCAGCAGCAGCAGCCGTTGCCGCAGCACCTCCAGTACGCGCAGCAACAGCAGCTGCAGCAGCAGCAGCAGCAGCAGCCGCCCGGCTACGTCGCGCAGGCGCTGGCGCCGTCGCCCGGCGCCTTTGGCCCCATCGAGCGGCGCGTCGGCGCGGGCGGCGGCGGCGGCGGCGGCGGCGGTTCGCGCGGCGGCGGCGGCGGCGGCGGCCGGGGCGGCGGCGCCGGAGGCTGGGGAGGCGGCGGCTGGGCCGGGGGCGGCGGAGGCGGGGGCGGCGGCGGCGGGTCCCGCGGCAGCGGCGGCGGCTTCTCCCGCCAGCAGCAGCAGCAGATGCAGCAGCAGATGCAGCAGGCGGCCGCGTGCGCGGCGGCGGCGGCCGCGGCGGCGGCCGCGGCCGGCGGCCTCGGCGCCGGCGCCGGCGCCGGCGGCAGCCTGCCCCCCCCGCCGCCCCACCACCAGCAGCAGCAGCACCAAATGGCTCCGCCGCCCGCCTACCCCGCCGGCGGCGTGTTGGGCCACGTGCAGGACCCCTCGGTCACGGCGGCCATGATGGCGCAGTACATGGCGCAGCAGCAGCAGCACCACCAGCTCTAGAAGCGTCTTTTTTTTTGTCTTATGTTTCCGCGGGTTTTTTTTCTTCGCTTTCGGCGGCGGAAGAAGGGGCGGACGACGGCGGCGGGCGTGGAGGGCCCATCCCTCTCTCTCCCCGCCCTCTCTTTCGCCACCTTGCTCCCCCCGTCGCACCGGTGGTGCACACGACGTGCAGCAGCACACCACCGACCCCCGCGTCCCCCCTTTTGTTGCTCGCCTCGCCTCGCCACGCGTGCAGTCACAGCACCGAAACTGCGCTCTCCCTCGCTCTTTCGCCGTCCCCCCGCCCACCCCTTTTTCCCCCGCTCGGCGCGCGCCCCCCCTTCACCGCCCTTTTTGCGTTGCATCCCCCCCTCCCCCCACCCCTCTTTCGGTGTCTCACGCTCGCCTCGCCCGGTCAGGACACAGGACAGCGCACCCAGACACCCTCCCTCGTCCCCCCCTTTCTTCTAGGGAGGTGACAACTCCGCCCCCATCCCCGCCGCGCCGCCAAACGGCGCGCCTCGCGTCTCGCGTGTGTTTGTGTGCGCGCGCGCGAGAGAGAGGGAGAGCGTAAGCGCGCCGCCCGGCGCAACCTGTCTCCCTTGACCTGTAAATGACATGTGGGCAAGGTTGTAAGCGCGCGCCGATTGCCATAGGCAGTGTTCGCGGGCGCGAAAGGAAAGCACTTGCCACTGGTCTTCCTTCCCCCGCTCTCTCCCCTCCTTCTAGTGATCAACGCACGCACACCCGCGCTTTCCCTCTCGGTTCCTCCAACGCGACTCGATCACACACACACAGAAGCAATCCCTCGTCGACCAAAATCTCCCCCCTCGCTTTGCTCAACAGAAAGAAGGGGACCCTCCTCTCTCTCCGTCAAACAGCCACGATGGCCAGCGAGCGGGAGGCGCTGCTCTTCTCGGCCAAGGTGGCCGAGCAGGCCGAGCGGTACGTCGTCGTCGTCGGTCGTCGTGCCCTTGCCGCGCTGCGACGACGCTTTTGCGGGCCCCCAAAGCATCAGGAGGAGCAAAAGCGGACCCATAGCTCAGCGCCTTGTTCGTTTTTAATGACGAGCTGCGAACACCCGTTTCCCTCCTCTCTGTTCCGCGCGCGCGGCTCCCCCCCGCGCGCGCGCCCGATCGGTGACCCCCTGCGCGCGGCACGATCGGTGCCGTGGGGCGTTGCTGCGTCGAGGCCAAGGGAGGGGGCGGGAAGAGACGCATCTCTTCTCTCTCTCTCTCTCTGTCAAAAAAGGATTGAGGGAGCTGCACGGGGTCAACGCACCCGCCCCCTCTCTTTTGCAAAACAACGACCCTTCCACGCGCACGGATCGGGGCTCCGATCCGCGTCGGAGGGCGGGGCCGCTCGCCTGGCAAGGGGGCCTCGCAGATGCGCGCGCGCGCGCGTCATCCGGGCACAGCGAGCGAGCGAGCGCGCGCCGCCGCCGCCGCCGCCGCCGCCGCCGCCGCCGCCAGCGCGCCGACGACGCCGAGCGAGCAAGCGAGAGAGAGACCGCGCTCACCGCCGTCGCCCGCTCCCCCCTTTTCCCTTGCTTCTCAATACACCACCGCCCCTTTCCGGCAACAACAACAGCTACGACGACATGGCCAAGTCGATGAAGGCCATCGCCCAGACCGCCGGCGAGAAGGAGCTCACGGTCGAGGAGCGCAACCTCCTCAGCGTTGGTGCGTCGCCCTCGTGCCCCCCCCCCCGCCCCCTCGTTGTCCTCGCTCTCGCCGCCGCCGCCGTCTTGTTCCTCGGCCGCGGCCGCCGCCCCCGCCCGCCTCGCGCCAAAAGCCCCGGCGCCGCCGCCGCCCACCCGCGCCCAAGCAAAACACGCGCCACCACACCCGCAACCGAAACGCGCGCCCCGCCCGGCGCCACCCGTGACCCCCCTAAACCGACGCCTGACGATTACAACCGACAACGCCAAACGACGCCCGACCGACCGACCGACCGACGCGCAACACCCACCAAACCCAAAATTAAAACCAAAACAAAAACCAAACCCACAAACCCACAAAACACTCAACTTCTCCCCACAACAGGCTACAAGAACCTGGTCGGCGCGCGCCGCGCCTCCTGGCGCATCCTCCAGTCCGTCGAGGGGTCCGAGGCCCAAAAGGGCAACGAGCGGCGCGTCGCCCTCATTGCGGCCTACCGCCGCACGGTGGAGGGCGAGCTGGAGGGCGTGTGCGGCGAGATCCTGGAGGTGCTGGACGCGGCGCTGATCCCCTCGGCGTCGTCGGTGGGTTTTGTTTGTTGTTTCTTCTGTTTCGTTTGTTCGACTGCTTTTACTCGCAAAGGACAAAAAGAGAGCGGGACAGAGACACAAGAGCCTAAAAAAAGAAAAACGACGGCGGCGGCGCAAGCCCTAACGAAACCCACCACCACCAAAACAACCAACCCCACAACACCAACAACAACCGACACAGTGCGAGGCGGCCGTCTTCTACCTCAAGATGAAGGCCGACTACCGCCGCTACCTCGCCGAGTTCCAGCCGCAGGGCGAGGGCCGCGCCGCCAGCGCGGAGGCGACGCTCGAGGCCTATACCGCCGCCCAGGATAAAGCCTTGGCGGAGCTGCCGTCGACCAACCCGATCCGCCTGGGCCTGGCGCTCAACTTCTCGGTGTTCTACTACGAGGTCATGAGCCAGCCCGAGAAGGCGTGCTCGCTGGCCAAGCAGGTGCGTCTTTTTTGTTTGTTTTTGGCTGCTCGCTCGCTCGTGTTATGTTCGTTGGGCCTGCGCCCCGTCGCCGCCGCCCTTTTGCCGTCAAACGTTTGGCTCTTGCTGCTAGGCTCTTGGTGCTGGGCGAGCCCCTTTTTTCACGTCATCACCCCGAAAACGAAACGCACACGCACACACCGAAACAAATCAAAAAACCAAAACCCAAAAAACAAAACAAAAAAGGCCTTTGACGAGGCGATCGCCGATCTCGACACCCTCGGCGAGGACAGCTACAAGGACAGCGCCCTGATCATGCAGCTGCTGCGGGACAACCTGACGCTGTGGACGAGCGAGATGATCGACCAGGACAAGGAGCAGCAGGGGGGCGGCGGCGGCGGCGGCGGCGGCGCAGAGTGAAAAGAAAAAACGCGGCGAGAAAAAAGGAGAGGACGGGGGGCGGCGGCGCCTCGAGCGAGCGAGAGAGAAAGCGACGACGCCTGGCGCCCCTTGAGGAGAGGGAGCCTCGCCCGCCCGCGCTGCCCACTCCCCTCGCTCCCGATTCACCTGTGTGGTCTCTCTCCGCCGCCGCCGCCGCTGCCCCCACGCCCCCCCCGCCCTGTCGTCCTGGCGCGGCGGCGGCGGCGGCGGCGAGCGGGGCAAACAAGGCGCGTGGCCGCCGGGCATGTTGCACGCGCGCGCGTGTTTTTCCTTCTCGTCGTCTGGCGCCAGACGCCCCGTGCCGCGCGCTCTCTGCCCCCTCTTCCCTCCCCACCCCGCCCCACCGCCCCTCCTGTGTTCTTGCGAGACCCTCCCGAACCGTCCACCGAACCCCCCACCCACCAACACGCAAACGAATGCCGCCTTGTCCATCGGTCCTTACCAAAAAGCCCCCCCTTGGACAAAAAGGAAAAAACAAAACCCTTGTGTATCCGTCGCCCCTGGCCCCGCGACAATGAAATGGAAAAAACAAAAACTCGAAAGAGCGTCGCGACGGGAAGAAAGCAGCGCAACACCCTCACCTGCGCAGAGCGCCGCCGCCGCCGCCGCCGCCGCCGCCGCCGCCTCTGCCCCCTCCCGCCGCCGCCTTGCTCCCCCCCCTCCCCGCCGCCGCCGCCGCGCCCCCCCCTCCCCCCCCGCCCACCAGGTACGGCCGCACGAACGGGTGCCGCAGCGCCGCGTCCGGGTCGATGCGCCGCTCCGGGTCGAGCGCCGTCAGCCGCTCGACCAGATCCGCGAGCGCCGCCGCGCGCTCGCGCTCCTGCGCGCCGGTCGCGCCGCCGCCGCCCGCCGCCAGCAGCGCCGCCGCCACCGTCCTCGCGGGACCCGCCGGCATGCTCACCCGCCGGACCACCGCCCGCCCCGTCACCGCGTCCTGCTCCCGCGACAGGAACGGGGCGGTCGGGTCCGACATGTCAAAGTGCGCGGACGCGTAGGCGCCGCGCCGCAAAACCCTTTTCGGAAAGGGACCCTTTGCCCGCATCGCGAGTCGCAGCATGTCGTTGTTCGACCGCCCCGGGAACAAGACCTGCCCCGTGGCCAGCTCGAACAGCAGGCAGCCCAGGGCCCACCAGTCGGCCGGGTAGGCGCACGGCAGGCCCAGCGCGGCCTCGGGCGCGCGGTAGAAGCGCGACGCAAGGTAGGGCCCGACGACGCCGGGCGCCGCCGGCGCCGCGCCCGTCGCCGCGGCCGCGGGCTCGGCCAAAGCGACGGCCGACCCGAAATCGGCCAAACGCACCTTCGTGCGGCGCGGAGAGACCAAAACGTTGTCCGGCTTGAGGTCGCCGTGCATGACCCCCAGCTTTTTCAGCAGGCGCAGGGCCGCGAGCAGCTGCGCCGCGTACAGGCCCACGGCGGCGAGGTTGAGACCCACGCCGCGGCCGTATTTGGCGGTCAGCTCGCGCAGGTTCAGATCCATCAACTCGAAAGCGAGGCAGACGTGGCCGCGGTGCTCAAACGGCGGCCGCAGCAGCCGGACGCAGTGCGCGCGGCCCTTTGGGTCGCTCGCGGCGAGGAGCTGGAGCAGGCGGGCCTCCTGGCGCGCGGCGCGGGCCATGGCGTCGTTGCCGCGGATGATCTTGATGGCCACCTCCTCCTCCACGCGTGGTACAGGGCAAAGGGCGGCGGCGGCGGCGCTGGCGCTAGCGGCGGCGGCGGTCGCGGCGGTGGCGCCGGCGCTTGCGGCCGCGCCCGCGCCCTCTGCCGCCGCCGCCGCCGCCGCCGCCCCTTGCGGCTCTGCCCAGCGGTCGACCGCGCGCACCACGGCCGAGAACACGCCGCGCCCGCCGTCGGCGCGCGTGACCAGGTAGCGCCCGCCGTCGAGCGCCTCGCCCTGCCGGGGTAGGTAGTAGCCCTCGGCGTCGTCGCACGCGTCGTCGGCGTTGGCGGCGGCGGCGGCGTTGGGGGCGGCGGCGTTGAGGGCGGCGGCGGGGGCGGCGGCGCCCGCGCCCGCGCCCGCGGCCGCGTCATCGTCCTCCTCCTCGTCCGAGGCAAACATGTCGTCCGCCGCGCGCTTCTTTTTCGGAGGCGGCCGCGGCGGCGGCGGGAAGGGTCCCGGCTGCTGCTGCTCGGCCAGCAGACGCGCGTCGCGCTCGCGCGCGGTGGCGGGGCCGGCGGCCGGCTCGGCGGCGGCGGCGGCAGCGGCTTCGGCGGCGGCGGGCTCAGCTGAGGCGAATGGCTGCCCCTCGCCACCGCCGCCGCCGCCGCCGCCGCCGCCCGCCGCCGGGCGGTTGAAGACGTCCAGGACGCGCGGGCGCCGGCCGCCGGCGGCCGTCCCGCCGTCGACGGCGCCTTCGTCGTCCCCGTCGTCGTCGTCGTCGTCGTCCTCGTCGCCGGCGAGCAGGGCGCTGTCGCTGGGGGGCTCGAGGGGCGGGCCGGTGTCCTCCGCCGCGGCGGGGGCGCCGTTGTCGTCGCGGCCGCCGCTGCCGCTGCCGCCGCCGCCGTTGCCTTCCGCAGCTGCTCCTGCTGCCGCCGCTGCCTGCGTTGGCGATGGGGGCTGCGCCCCATGCTGCTGCTGCTCCTGCACGCGGTGCTTGGCCAGGATGGCCTGCCGCCGCCGCCGGCTCTCCTCCAGCACGCGCTGCGCCTCTTCGTCGTCGTCGTTGCCGGCGCCGCCCCCGGCCCACACGCCGGCCGCCGCAACCGGCGCCGCCGCGCCCGCCGCCGCCGATGCCCCGCGCGCGCCTGCGAACGCCGCGCCGATCGCGTCCATGTCGATCTCGAGGCCCTCCTCCGACTCGGCGGGCGTCGGCTCTCGCGAGCGCGGGCGGGGGCGGTCCGCGGCCTGCTGCTGCCGCTGCCCCGGCTGCTGCTGCCCCTGCTGCTGCTGCCTCGGCGGCGGCGGCGGCGGCGGCGGCGGCAGGGGCGCGCGGTCGCCCGCCCGGCGCGGGCTGCGGCTGCGGCTGCGGCTGTGCGTGCGGCGGCGTCGGTCGCGGTCGCGGTCGCGGTCGCGGTCGCGGGGGTGGTAGTAGCGGTCGCGGTCGCGGTCGCGGTCGCGGTGGCGGTCGCGGTCGCGGTGGCGCTCGCGGCTGCGGCTGCGGCTGCGGGTGCGAGAGCGGCGGCGCGAGGCGGGCGGCGGGGGGGCGCCGCCGGGCGGCGGCGGCGGCGGCCCGCGGAGGGGCAGCGGCCTCGGCGGCGGCGGCGGCGGCGGCGGCGGCGGCGGGAGGTGGTGGCGCGCGGCCGGGGCCGGCACGCCCGCGCTCATGTCGTCGCTCGGGAGCTCGCCCTCCTCGACGTCCTCCTCCTCCGGCGCAAACGGGCGGGCGTCCGCTAGCCAACGGAGAGGAGGAGGGCCTGCGCCGGCCCCGCTCGCCGGCGCCCCCGTTGCCGCGCCGCCGCCGCCGCCGCCGTCCTGCCGCCGCCCCTCGCCGTCGCCGTCGCCGCCGCCATTGCCGACCTCCTGGTGCTCATCCGGGCCTCGCAGCCCTCTGCTGCCGGTCACGCTGCTGCCGGTGGCTACCATGTTTGTCGTTGAGTGTTTGTGTGTGGTTCGAGAGAGAGAAATGAAGATAGAGGCGCGCGCGTGAGACCGAGACTGTGCTTCGTTCTATAGAACCCCTTTCCTCCCGCTAGCGTTCGGTCGCACGCAACGAGCGCGCGCGCTGTGTGGGCGGCCGCAAGAGCCACGCGCGACGGCCCAAACAGCGGATGGCACGAGGGGCGCACCAGCGATGCTTCCTTTCAATGCGTCACTGGCTAGAGAGAGACATACGCCCGCGTCTTGACGTTGTTGTTGGGGAGGGCAACCACTGGATCGTCGCACATTCGCATGTGGTGCCCCCTTGCATTTTTGTATTCCCTGGACGACGGCATCCGCTCGACGCCGCTTCGCGAGACGCGCCGCCGCGGCGCGGCGCCGCGCGAGCGCTGGCGTAGACATCACCTCATTCCTGTTCCTCCTCTGCGCCCTCCGCGCGCATCCAGGTCGACCTAATTTTAGCGCGACCTCAAACATCTATAAATGCGCACGCATCGGAAGCGCCGCTGTTAGCACAAAACGAGGATGACGCCGCTCCTCTATCTTCGAAACGCCGTTGGCGCGTCCGCGAGCCCCGCGCGGCCTCCCTCGATGGCGCGCCGGCTGACGGCGCAAGCCGTCGGACCAATTGCCCGCGCGCGTCCGCAAGCGTCGTCGCGCGCACTGGCATTGGGCGCGAGCGGCGCGGCGTCCGGAACTGCGGCGGCACCGGCGACATCGGCGGCACCGGCGGCAGCGGGCACGCGCCGACAAGAGCAGCAGCAGCAGCCGAGAGGACAGGACCAACAAACGCAGCAGCAGCAGCAGCAGAGGCAGCAGCCCGCATCGACCAGCGGCAGCAGCAGCAGCAGCAGCTCGGCAGGAAAAACTGGCGAGCGAGGCGGCGGAGGCGGCGGCGGCAGCGCGCGCCGATCAGGCGGCGGCGGCGGCGGCAGCGGCGGCAGCAGCAGCAGCAGCAGCCACAGCGGCGCCGGCGGCGGCGCCGGCAACAACAGCAACCACGTGCGCGGCCGGGACGAGTGCATGCAGGCGCTGCTGGCCGCGCTCACGCCGATCGAGCTGGACGAGGCGGTCACGCGCTGGCTCGGCGCGGGGCCCGAAAAAGAGGCGCGGCAGCAGGCCCCCCCGCGGCAAGGAGGCGGCGGCGGCGGCAGCGGCGGCCGCGGAGGCAACAACGGCAACGGCGACGCCGGCGGCGGGACGGGAGGCGCTCTGCCCGCCAGGGGTCCCTACTACGGCTCGCGCGTGCACGTGGCGGCGGCGGTGGGCCGCGCCGCGCGCATGCTGGCCAATCTGGCCCAGGACGAGGAGCGGTCGCAGCGGCGCGGCGGCGGCGGCGGCGGCGGCGGCGGCGGCGGCGGCGGTGCGGGCGCGGCGCCGCTGCTGTCGGTCGATCAGGCGGCGGCGGCGCGCGGCGGCTTCGGCGCAGCGGCGGCGGCGGCGCCCTCCCTCTCCGCCGGCGCCGCCGCGCCCGCCTTTTTCCTCCCGTCAGGTGGAGGAGGCGGGGGCTGGGGGGCGGCAAGAGGAGGAGGAGGGGGACCGCGGGCAGACGAGCAGGAGGGCGGCGGGCGAGGGCAGCAGCAGCTGCAAACAGGTTGGGGCGACGTAACCGGCGACGCGCGCCGGGCGGAGGAGGCCGAGGCGGCCGAGCGCGAGGCGATGGCCCGCGTGCTGCGGTGCGTCGGCGCCCAGCTGCGCGCCGCCGCGCCCGCCCTCGAGGGCCGCACCGCCGCCATCGCGCTCGCTCACGTCGCCCGGGTGAGCCAGTGCGCGGGCCGCTGGCCGCCCGCCGAGCGCGCCCTGCGGCCGTGCGCCGCGCCGCTCGCGCGCGCGCTGCTGCTCGGGGGCGGCGGCGGCGGCGACGGCGGCGGCGGGGCGGCCGCCGGCGGGCGCGCGACCCCGCCGTCCATCCGGCGAGGCCCCCGCCTCCGCGAGACGTCGGGCGCGGCGTGGGCGCTGGGCGCGCTCGGGGCGGCGGGGTGGCTGTGGGCGGAGGACGGCACCGGCGCAGGCGGCGGCGCGAGCGCGGGCGCGCGGGAGGAGGGGGCCGGGGCGTCGCGGTCGCCGTCGTCGTCGCCGCCGCGGCGCCGGAAGCGCGCGGCCGCGGGCGATCCCGACCGTGCCGCCTGCTTGCGCGAGGTGTTTGCGGTCGTGGACGCGCAGCTCGAGCAGGAGGCCGCCCGTGCGGAATCCAGCGTCGGCGGCGGCGGTGGTGGCGGCCGTTGGTCGTCCCCGTCGTCGGCCCCGCCCCCGGATTCCGCGGCGGCCGCCGCCGCCGCCGCCGCCGCCGCGGGGCTCCTGGACGTCGTCACGGTCGCCACGGCGGCCGTGCGCCTGCGGCGGTGGGACGGCGCCACCTGGCTGCCGCTGGCGCGGCTGGCGCGGCGCCTGCTGCTGCAGCAGCGGCAGCAGCAGCGGCAGCCGCTGATTGCGCTCGCAAGGGCGGCCCCCTTTTCCCCGCAGCCCTCCTGGTCGTCCTCGTCGTCCTCGTCGTCCTCGTCGTCGTCGTCATTCCGGTCGCGCCCGTCGTCGTCTGCCCCTTTCGCCGGGGAAGACGAGCTCGCGTCCTCCGGCGCGCGCAGCGCCTCGAACCTGGCGTGGGCGGTGGCGGCGGCGGTGACGGCGGCGGCGGCAGAGGCGGCGGCCGAGGCGGGGGGTGGCGGCGGCGGCGGCGGCGGCGGCGGCAGCGGCGGCGGCGGCGGCGGCGGCGGCGGCGGCGGCGGCAAAGGCGGCGGCGGCGCGCTTGACTGGCAGGACCAGGCGCTGCGGCTGCTGTGGGGCCCGGTTGCCGAGCGCGTGGCTCTTGAGGCGCCGCGCATGACCGCCCAGGAGGCGGCCAACGCGGCGTGGGCAATGGCCACGGCGCTGCCGAGGGAGCCGCCGCCGCCCACGGGGCCCGGGTTTATTGCAGCGGCGGCGGCGGCGGCGGCGGTTGCTGCAGCGACAGAGGAGGAGCGCGACGCCGCCGACTACGACGATGACGACGACGGCGGCGAGGCCGGTCGCCGGCCGGGCGCGCAGGCGCTCCTGCGCAGTGCCGACCCGCGGGACGCGTTGTCAACGGCGGCGGGGGCCCGACGCCGGAGCGCCGGCGCCGACGGACCCTCCGCCGCCGCTGGCGCCGCCGCCGCCCCTCCGCTCGCCCCGCCCGCCGCCGCCCCCCACCCCGCCGCCACCTCCTCCGAGTGGCTCGCGGCCGTCCGCGCCGTGGACGCCTGCCTCTGCCGCTGCGCCGCGCTCTCGCGCGAGCTGCGCACGGGCGAGGCCGCCATGGCCGCCTGGGCCGCCGTCCGCTGCGGCGCCGACCCCGCGCCCGCGCGCCGCCTGCTCCGCAGCCTCGCCCCGCGGCTGGCGGGCGCGCCGCCAGGCGCGCTGAGCGCGCGGGAGACGGTGTGCCTGCTGGTGGCGGCGTCGCAGTGCGGCCTGCTGCAGGCGGCGCCGCCGCCTCTGCGCGCGCGGGGGTCGGGCGGCGCCAACAGCGGCGACGGCGGCGGCGACGAGGGCGGCGACGACCAAGAGGCCGGCGGCGAAAGCGGCGGCGCGGCCACCGGCCGGCGCTCCGCAACCCTTTTTTCCTCTCCTGAGTCGCTGCTCCTGAGCCTGCTCGCCGCCCACGTCGCCCAGAACGTCGACGACTACGCGCCGCACGAGCTCAACGCCGCCCTAGCGGCCCTCGACGCCCTCTGGCCGCGCCCCTCGACCTTCACAACGGAGCGGCCCGCGGCCTCGGCCTCGGCCTCGGCCTCGTCCTCGTCGGCGGCGGCGGCGGCGGTGTTGGCGGCGGCCGCCGCGTCGCTCCGGCGGCGCGCGGGATCGCTGACCGCGGCCGAGGCGGCCTCCGCGATGCACCTGCTGTCGCGCATGGGCATGTACGACGGGGCCCTTCTGCAGGCCGTGTGCGACCGCGTCCGCAAGAGGCTGGCGGCCGGCGTGGTCGTCGGCGGCGGCGGCAGCGGCGGAGGCCGCGGCGCGGCCGGGCCAGAGTCGGCGGCGGCCGCCGCTCGGGCCGCAGCCGCCGCCGCTGCCGCCGTCGCCGCCCCGCTCGACGCCTTCACCTGCCCCTTGACCGCCCGCGACCTCGAGTCCCTGCTCCTGGGCCTCGCGCACCACCGGCACTACGAGCCGCGCCTCATGGACGCGGCCGCGGAGGCACTCCTGAGGGAGGAGAGCGAGCCGCGGGCCGACGGCGCCGAGGGCGGCGCCGACTATGGCGCCCGCGTTGCTGACGGCGGCGACGCCGCCGCCGCCGCCTCCGCCTCCTCTGCCGCCGCCGCGCGGCTGCCGCCGCACGTCGCGGCGGGCCTCGCCGGCGCCTTCGCGACGCTGCACCATCCCTCGTCCGCGCTCCTGTCCGCCTTGGGCGCGTCCCTGCTGCGGCCGTGCGGCGGCAGCGGCGGCGCCGGGGGCGGCGGCGGCGCCGGGGGCGGCGGCGGCGCCCCCCCCGCGATGCGGCATCTGGCCGGGCGGCGCCTCGCGCAGGCCATGTGGTCGTTTGCGATGGCCGGGGGGCTGTTTTGCCTCGAGAGTGGAAGGGCGGCGGCTCGGGGCGGCAACGGACAGGACGATAGCGGAGAGGGCGCGAGCGGCGGCGGCGGCGGTGGCGACGAGGACGACGGCGGCGGCGGCGGCGGCTGCGACACTAGGGCTGTCGTAGCGCCCAACGCGCTGGCCAGGGCGTTCTACGCCGAGCTCGAGCTTCGCGAGCGCCAGATGCTGGGCCTCTCTTCCTCTGCCGGTGGCGAGCGTGGCGATCACGAGCAGCAGGAGGAGGAGGAGGGCGAGGACGACGGCGCGGAGGTCGGAGGAGGGCGGGGCGGCGGCGGCGGCGGCGGCGGCGGCGCTGCGGCCAACGGCGGCCGCCCCCGCGGCGGCAGCGGCAAGGGCTCCGCCGCCGCCCTCGCCCAGGTCTACCACGCCCACCTCATGCTCCGCGCCCGCTTCGCCGAGCTGTCGTCCGCGTCCGCGCGGCCGACGTCCGGAGAAGACCCCGCCGCAACCACAGCAGCAGCAACGGCGACGGCCGCGGCGGCGGCGGGCGCGGCGCGCTGGCCGCTCCGGCTGCCGCGGCCGCTGCGCCGCGGCGGCCGCCGCACGTGGCTCGCCCAGGCGCGCCTGACGCGCGTGTCGGCGCTGCAGAGCGACGTCTCGGCGGCCGTCCCGCGCGCCCTGGGGCGGGCGTCGTACGAGCGCCTCGAGTCGGAGGCGCCCGTGGCGGGGGGGCTGTTCTCGGTGGACGTGATGGTGCGCGACTACGAGGTCGGCGCGGGAGGGGCAGGGGGGGGGACGCGCGACAGAGAGGGGGAGGGGGAGCGCGCTCGGGGCGGCAAGGCGGCCAGGGCGGCCGGCGCCGGCGCCGCGGCCGGAGGAGGCGGCGTCACCTCCGCTGTTCCTCGCGCCGCCGCCGCCGCCGCGGCGGTCGTCGTCGACGTGGCGCTCGAGGTCGACGGCGCGTTCCACTTTGCCGCCAACGTGGCCAACCATCCGCTCGGCACGACCGTGGCGCGGCACACGCTCCTGCGGGCCGTGGCGCGCGGGTGGCTCGGCGTCGGCGTCGGAGGCGGCGGCGGCGGCGGCGGCGAGGACGACGACGAGGACAATGACGACGACGGCCGCGGCGCCATGAGCCGGGCCCTGCGGCAGCAGCAGCGGCAGCGGCAGCGGCAGTCGGGCGGCCCGCGCGGCCCTCTGCCCTCTTCTCGCGCGCCGCCGACCGACGGCCGCGCGCGCCCCCTGGTGCTCGTGCCCGTGCCGTGGTTTGAGTGGGCGGCCGTCTCCTCGCCGGCGGCGGCGGCATCGGCGGGCGGCGCGCGGAGCGGCGGCGGCAGCGGCGGCGGCGGCGGCTCGTCGGCGCCTCCTACGACCGCGGCGGCGCGCCGGGCGGCGTACTTGCGCCGCCTGGTGGAGACGGCGTGCGCGCGCCAGGCGGGCGATGGCGAGGAGCTGCAGCAGCGGCGGCAGGTCGCGCCGGGCGTGCGGCAGCCAGGAGCCGGCGCGGCGGCAACGGCGGTGGCGGCGGCCGCAGCAGCAGCGGCCGCGGCAGGGGCAGCGCCAGCGGCGTCGGGCGGCGACAGCGACGGCTGGGGCCCTCTGCCCGAGGCCCTCGCTCCCATCCCGCGCGTGGATCGCGTCACGGGCGCCCGACTCCAGCGCAGCGCCGACCTGGGCGTGACCCTGGCGTTCTCGAATGAGGAGGAGGACGACGACTAGAAAGGGCTGTTGTTGAAAGGAACGTTTTTTTACTTTCGCTTTCCGCCGCCGCCGCCGCCGTCCCGCTTATTGGCCGCGGCCGCCGCCGGCGCCGCCGCCTTGTTGCTCATCGCCGCCGCGGCCCAGGCCTCCTCCTCTCCCGACGCCGCAAACCCGTCACCCCCCGCCCCGTCGTCGTCGTCGCCCCCCATGCCGCTGTAGAACGCGCTAAAGTCGACGCGACGCGCGGCGGCCGCCGCCGCCGAGCCGCCGCCGCCGCCCGCCGCGTCTCCCCCCCCCTCGTCCTCGGCGCCGCCCTCGCCCTCCTCGCCCGCGGCCGCTCGCCGGCGCGCCGGCATCCGCACCGCCCACACGCTGTGGCTGTACATGTCCTGCTGCGCGCGGAAGGGCAGGCGCCGCCCGCTCGCCGTCGGCATGCGCAGCGCGGCCCCGTTGGTCAGCTCCACGCGCATGAGCGTCTGCAGCGGCGAGGCGGCCGAGGCAGCATGGGCGGCGGCACCGGCGGCGTTGGCGGCGTTGGCCGCCGATGCGGACGCCCCGCCGCCGCTGCCGCCGCCGCCGCCGCCGCCGCCGCCGCCGCCGTACACCGCCGTGAGCGCGCGGCGCGCCGCCGCCGCGGCGAAGCGGCCGCGAGGCATGAGCCTGGCTCTTGCTGTCGCAGCGTTGGGTCGCGAGTCGATGCGTGGGTCGCGGCGTTTGTGTTCCCTCCCTCCAGTGCCTTTTTTGCTGCGTCTCACTCGGCTATCTCGAGAGCGCGCTTGCTGTTGCGTGATGATGCGTGATGATGGGGCGCAGTAGTATCAAGCGAGTGGTCTCGGTCCTGATCGGTGGGTTTTGTGTCTGCTGCGGATGGTGATTGTGGGGTCTCCACGCGGGGGCGCGGAGGATGAAGGGAAGGCTCCTCCCACTTCGAGAGGAGGATCATGGGCGAGAGAAACGGCGCCTTGACAGCCCCCACACACCACGACCGACTCGGAGAGACGACAATCCCAACAGCGTCAAACCCACCGCGACCCACGTGAAGCCGAGGTAGACAAGAACAAAAGGAAGACACGGGAGAGAAAGCGCCAGCAACGGACAGCAAAAGCTTTGATAAAAATAGCTGCTGTTGGACGTCCGCCGGGGCAGAGCGCCGCAACGAGACGCGAGGCACACACACCGACCAGCATCGCGACAGCATGCCCTGCTTCTACACGCGCGCCGAGCGCGAGCGCGACGGCCTGCGCGAGCTGCTCGAGGCCAGCAACGCCGGCCGCGAGGAGCAGCGGCGCCGCGCCGACGCCGCCGCGCGCGAGGCGGCCGACCTCTCGGCGGCGCTGGCGGCGCGCTCGGGGGAGCTGCGCCAGGCCGGCGCGCGCCTCAAGGCGCTCGCGTCGCGCGAGGCGTCCGCGTCGAGCGAGACCGCCGACCTGCGGGCGCAGCTGGACGCGGCCAACCGCGCGGCCGCCGAGGCGACGGGCCGCGAGGCGGCCGCGAGGCACGCGCAGCGGCAGGCCGAGGCCGAGCGCGGCGCGGCGCGCGACGAGGCGGCGCGCGCGGCGCGCGAGCGGGCCTACCTGCGCGGGCGGGTGGACCGCATGCAGCGGGCGCTGGCCATGTTGGAGAGCGTGCTGGACGACACGCTGCGCGAGAGCGGCGGCGGCGGGGTTGCGGGGGCGGCGGGGGCGGGGCTGGGAGGCGCAGGGGGCGACGAAGAGACGACGCCCGCCCGCCCGTCGGCGGCGGCGGCGGCCTGCGTCGGCGGCGGCGCGACGCCCCCGCTCGGCGGCGGAGGCGGCGGCGGCGGCGGCGGCAACCCGCTGCGCAGCAGCCGTCACGCCGAGGCGGCCGTGCTGCTGCGCCAGTCGCGCGAGTTCATGGCCGAGCTGCTGAAAGGCGAGCCGCCCGCGGCCGCCGAGAGGCTGCCGCCCGTGAACGAGCGGAGGGGCGGCGGAAAGGGGGCGGCGGCGGGCGCGGGCGCAGGAGGAGGAGCGCTCACCTTGCAGGCGGTCGCGGGCGGCGGCGGCGGAGAGGACGTCGACGAGGACGACGACGAGGACGCGTTCGCGGGCGGGCCGGGCGCCGCCGCGGACGCGAGCTCGCCTCGCGACCACCGGCCGTCGCGCCGGTCCGCGGCGGCGCCGATGATGCAGGAGTGAGGCGTTTGTGTGTGTGTGGGGGCGGGCGGGGGGGGGAGCTGCTGCTGCGCCTGCTTTTTGCCCTTGTCGTCGTCGCCGCCGCCGCCCGAGGGCGGCTCGCCAAGAAATCACAAAAAACGTGCAAACAAGTTTGTCTGTGCTTGCGGAGGGGTGTGTGTTGGCGCCGGGAGGTGAATGTGAGGCTCTTTTGTCGTGTGGCGCGGGTGGGGGAGAAGGCGCTCGCTGTGGTGGGGGGGGCGCGGGCGGGGAACAATCGATCTGCGAGAGAGCTGAGGTCGCAGAGAGAGAGGGACGGCCGAGAGAATCAACGCTGTAGAACAATCGCCCCCGCCCCCTCCCGCCTCCACAAACTCAACATCAGAGTCGGCAAACGAGTCGACCCGCCCGCGCTCTCTCTTGCCACCCGCTCCACCTCCCCCGTTCTTTGACGCACGGCTCCGCAATTGCACGGCGGAACCCTCTTTCTCTTTTTCTTTGAACGACGAAACACCAAACACCAAACCACCCGCCATCCGCGCCTCGCGCGCCCGCCAAAGCGCCGGCGTCCCCGTTTGTCCGACAACAATCGCCCGGGACCTGATGCGTCTCGCGCGCGCGCAGGGCGCCGTGGGCGCCAGGGCGCGCCGAGGCGCGCGCGTCGAATCTCTCGATGCTCGCGCGCCGGCGTCGGCGTCGTCGTTGTCGCGCGTCGGCGGAGGCGCTGCCTCGGCCTCGCCAAGCGCGGGCGGGTTCCGCCTCCTCCTCGGCCGCCCCCGCTCGCCCGCCCTGGCGCGCGCCCTCCCGCCCTCGCTCGGCTCCTCCTCCTCCGGGGCCTTCTCCGACGACGGGGCGCTGCGCCGCCGGGCGATCGACCAGGGTGGCCTAGGGGGGCCCCAGCAGCACCAGCAGCCGCAGCAGCAGCAGCCGCCGCTCGGCTCCTCGGCGGCGCCGCCGCTGCCGCCGCTGCCGCCGCCGCCGCAGGCCTCGGGCGGCGGCGGCCGCTCGCCCTTTGCGCGCCGGCCGCAGCCCGTGCGCGTCGCTGGCGCTAGTGGTCGAGGCGGCGGAATCAGCGGAAGCAGTGGCAGCGGTGGCAGCGGCAACGGCGGCAGCAGCATCCGCAGCGGCAGAAGCAGCAGCGGCGGCAGAAACGGCGGCGGCATCGCCGGCAGCGGCGCCGCCTCGGCGCTCCGCCCGCGGCCGCCGGCCGCCGCCGCTGCGCCTGGCGGGGGCGCCGTGACGCGCGGCCGGGCCCCGGCCTCGTCGTCGCCAGCCGCGGCCTCTGCGCCGCCCGCCCCCCTTGCTTCCCCCTCTGCCTCCTCCTCGCCGTCGTCGGCCGCCCCCCCGCTGTCGCGCCGTGCCGCCTCGCCCTTCCCCCCCCTGCCGCCCGTGGCGGCGGCGGCGCCGGCCGTGCGCGGGCGCTCGCTGGCCCCTCTGGCCCGCCCGAGCCCCCGCAGCGCCCCGCCATCGCCGCGCAGGCCTTGTGTCCCGGTCTCCAGGCACGCCGATGAGATTGCGGCCGCATCAGACGGCGTCTTTATCGGCGGCCCTTGCGGCTCACCAGGGAGCGACGGCGGCGACGGCGACAGCGACGGCGACGAGAGCGCGGCGGCGGCGGCGGCGGCGGCGGCTGGCGGCGGCAGCGGCAGCGGCAACAGCAGCCAGCAGCGCCGCCGTCGGCGCTGGCGCGCCAAGCAGCAGCGCCTGTCCGAGAGCGGCGACGAGGTCGAGGCGCCGCCGGCGGCGGCCCCCTTTTCCAACGCCGGCCGCGGCGGCAGCGGCGGCAGCAGCAGCGGCGGCGGCAGCGGTGGCCCCTCCGCGGCCGCCCCGCTCGCCTCTGCCCCCCGCCGCCGCCCCAGCAAGCAGCACGCCGCGCCGCCCTCGCCCGCGCCCGGCCCGGCCGCGCCCCCGGCCAACCTCGGCGACTGGCGCGGCTTCCGCGCGCGCCTGGTCGCCGCCGAGCGCTCCGGCGCGTGGGCCGCCTCGCACACGCCCGGGCCCGCACCGGCGCCCCCGGCCCTCGCGCGGGCGGCGGTGCCTGCCGTGCCCGCTTCCGCCCCCGCCGCGCCCGCGGCCGCTGCCGCCGCCTCGGCCGCCGCTGCGGGCCTTTCCTCGCCCGCCGGCCGGGCCTCTCCCTCGGCCACGGGCTCCGGCGTGTGGGCCTACGCCCTCCCCACCGGCCCGGGCGCCCCGGCGCTCGAGGCCGGCGTCGTGCTCGTGGCCTCGGCCGCCGCGTCGGCCGCCGCGGACGAGCGCGGCGGCGGCGGCGGAGGCTGCGCGGACGGCGACAACGCGGGCGGCGGCGGCGGCGGCGGTGGGGGCTCCGCCGCCGGCTGGTTTTCCCGCGCCGTCGTGCTGCTCGTGGGCATCCACCCGGCCGCGGGCGCCGTGGGCGTCGTGCTGAACAAGCCGTCGGGCACGGGCATGCGCCTGCGCGACGTGCGGCTGGGCGGCCAGCAGCAGCTGCAGCAGCGGCCGGCCTTCCCCCCGCCTCCACCTCCGCCGGCCGCCGCCGGCCGCAAGCCGCCCCCCCCCGTCCCCCACCCCCAGCACGCCCTCGTCGCCTCGGTCTTTGGCCACCGGCGCCTCGCCCTCGGGGGGCCCGTCCACGGCGACACCCTCACCGCCCTGCACAGATACGCGGGTTTGCAGGGCGCGCGCGAGGTGGGCCGAGGCACCGGCGTCTTTGTCGGCGGCTTGGCGGCGGCTGCGCGGCTCGTGCGCTCGGGCCTTGCCGACCCGGGCGAGTTCCGCCTGGCGCTGGGGCTGGCCGGGTGGGCGGCGGGTCAGCTGGAGGACGAGGTGGCGCGCGGCGTGTGGCGGGTGGCCGCCGCGAGCGCGGACGCGCTGCTGCCGCCGCCGCCGCCCCCGACGGCGGCCGTCGCGGCCGCTGCCTCTGCGTCGGCCTCGGCCGCCGCCGCCGCCGCCGCCGCCGACGCGCAGGCGGGCGGCGGCGGCCCCCTCTCCTCGCTTTCCTCCTCCTCCTCTGCCGACGGGGCGTGCGGCGTTCCCGACCGCGCGTTGTGGGACTCGCTCCAGGCGCTCCTCGGCACCGTCGACGAGGAGGACGACGAGGAGGAGGAGCAGCACGACCAAGACGAGGAGGGCGGCTGCGGCGGCGCGGGCAGCAGCGACCAAGGCGGCAGCCGTCGGCGTCGCGGCGGCGGCGGCGGCGGCGGGAGCGGCGGCGGCGCGGCCGGCGGCGGCGACGCGCTGTCGTCCTACTACGACGGCTACCTCGGCTCCATCTACGACCAGGGCGCCGGCGGCCCCTCGTCGTCCTCCCGGGAGGCCTGGTGAGGCCTAGAGCCAAGGGCAAGCGGGCAGCAGCAGCAGCGACGCGCCCTTTTCACCCCCCCCCAGCTGCCGCCCGCTCTCCCGCGCCCCCTCTCGCCCGCCGCTCGCTTGCGCGGGACACAAAATGAACGAACAAACGACCCCCCTGCTTTCCCCCCCCCCGGTCTGGCGTCTCCGTGCCTGCGCGCAAGAAGGCGGCGCCCCTCCCCCC
>Ga0105054_10002581_pt1:0-25000 | contig 28801 bp, 11 predicted proteins | sample BON02_FD_78091 | JGI IMG/M metagenome (GOLD analysis project Ga0105054, IMG submission 78091) | Freshwater microbial communities from Lake Bonney liftoff mats and glacier meltwater in Antarctica - BON-02 (megahit assembly) | ecosystem: Environmental > Aquatic > Freshwater > Ice >...
GCCCCCGCCGCCGCGCCCCCGGGGTGCGCGGGCGGCGCCGCGGGGCCGGGGGCGGCCGGTGGGTGGTTGCCGCCCCGGCCCGGGGGGGGGGGGGGGCCCCCCCCCCCCCCCCCCCCCCCCGCGGCGGCGGCGGCGGCGGCGGCCGCGGGCGCGCGGGCGCCGGGGGCGACCGGTCTTTGGAAGCAGCAGCAGCAACGGCAGCAGCGGCAGCAACGGCAAAGGCAGCCACATCCCCCCCGCCGACCTGGCCGCGGCAGCGCGCCCTCTCGGCCGCCGAGCCGCGCCGCGCCCTGGTGCGCGTCAACGCCGTGAGGACGGGGAGGCTGACGCAGAGGTTTCCTTTTACGCCTGCTCCCGCGGCGACGCGCGGCGCGTGCGCGCCTTGCTGGCGCAGGGCGTCGGCGCCGATGCCGCTGACTACGACAACCGCACGGGCCTCATGCTGGCGGCCGCGAAGGGGCACGTGGACGTGGTGGCGCTGCTGCTCGCGTCGGGCGCCGACCCGCGCCGGCGCGACAGCCTGGGCCGCAGCGCGCTGCTCGAGGCGTGTTTTGCCGGCCACGACGGGGTGGCCGGCGTGCGCGTGGGCGGCGCCGCGCTGCTCGGCTCGCTCGACGGCGGCGGCGGCGGCGGCGGCGGCGAGGCCGACTTTGAGGGCGCCGTGGCCTCGTTCTACAGCGGCGCGCGGGGGGGCGGTGGCTCCTCCGGCGGGCAGGACGAGCACGACGACGACGGCTACGCCGCCGCGCCGCTGCCGCTGCCGCTGCCGGGGCCGCCCTCCTCGCGCCCTCCTCGCGCGCGAGCGCCACGCCGCCGCCGAGGCCCTGCTCGAGGAGGTCCTCGCTCGCCCCTTCCCCTTCCTCGCCATGTCGGCGCGTTTCGGTCCTTCCTGCGGCAGCTGCAGACGGCGGACCGCGCTGTGTTCGCCACGCTCCCGCTGGGCGTGCAACGGCAGGCGTGGGAGCGCGACCGGGCACTGCTCCAGGCGAGCGCCAGCGCCGCTGCTGCGCGCGAGAGGCCGACGGCGATCGCGGCGCTCGACGCGCGCTCGTTTGTGGCGCGGCGGCCGGCGCCCGGGGCGCTCAGCGCACCGCCCCCCATAGGCAAACCAAAAGAAAAAGAAGCGTATCACGATAACAAACCCGTCTGTTTCTTGTTACTTACAGCAGGGCAAAGTCCAGGAAAAAGGGTATTAACGGCCGCCGGGCGCCAAAGCGACGAAGAAGCGGTTGTCCTGGCCGTTTGCCGTTGTCGTCGCCGCCCGCAGAGCACGGCCGCCGCCTTCGTGCGCTCGTCCTCCTCGGCACCCATCCCGACCCGCCCGCCGCGCCCGGCCGCCCCTCCGAGCGCGCCCCGAGAGCGCGCCCGCCGCCTCCGCGTCCAACGCCGACAGCTGGACCGACGGTTCGGCCAGGACCACGCCGACCGAGGGGGGCGCGGGCGCCGGCGTGCAGAGGGGCCGCGGCTCCCTGGCGGCGAGCTCGTCCGCCAGCGCCGGCGACACGCCGAGCGCCTCGCCGACGGACGCCAGGCGCGCGGCGGCCTCGCCTTTCGCCAAAAGGGCCAGGCGCGGGTGCCTGCCGCCAAGGAGGCGAGGGCGGGAAGCGGCAGGCCCAGCAGGCGGCGGCGACCGACAGCCCCGTCGCGCCGGATCAAAACGACCAGGAGCGACGCCATCACGTACCCCCTGTCCGCGACCAGCTCGTGCATGATGCGCATGCCCAGTTCGACGTCGAACTCCCCCTCGCCCCCTCGGGCAGGGCGTGCGGCATCACCTGTTCGCACGGACAGGGGGTACGTGATGGCGTCGCTCCTGGTCGGCGGGTTGTCCGGGATGACCCGCCTGGTGCGCGGAGGAGCGCCCCGGCTCGTAGCGCTGCTCGTCGGCCGCGTCGAGTCGGGCCGCGGGTACGAGCGCGAGGTCGCAGAAGCTTCTGGCGCTCGAGCTTGTCCAAGAACTTGCAGTTTTTGCGGACGGCGAGCGCCGGCGCTCGCTGCTGCTGCTTCTTCCGCTGCGATTGCTTGGCCGTGCCCCCGGGGCCAGCGGCGGTCTTGGGTACAGCCTTCATGGTCGTCCTTCCGGTGGTCGTTTTGATCCGGCGCGACGGGGCTGTCGGTCGCCGCCGCTGCGGCGCCGGGCGGGGACCGATGCCGGTCGGTCGACGAGGGACCCGCGCCATCGGCCGCGGCGGCCGCGGCTACGGCGCCGGTGCCGGCGCCAGCGGCGGCCGCGGCCGCTGCGTCGCCGTCGTCTGGTGCGGTCGCCGCGTCTCGGCCCCAAGCTTTGCCCGCGCCGAACGGACCTGTGCTGCATCATGCCGCCGCGGGAGAGAGACGCTGCTGGGGCGGGGGGCGGCGGCCGCAAAGTAGACCAGCGGGTCTCCCCTGCGCCGCCGCCGCCTGCGCCGCCGCCCCAGCAGCAGCGTCCCTCTCCCGCTCCGCCGCCTCCACCCGCCTGGCCAGGTAGCCCACCTCCGCGCCCGCGCCCGCCGCCGAGGACGCGGCCGCCTCCCACTCGTCGTGCCCGACGTTGACCACGGCCCAGCCCAGGGCGCGCAGGTGGCGGCGCTTGAGCAGCGTTGGGCCGAGCGGCACCGCGCGCGCCGCGCGCCAGCGCCGCTCGGCCGCGCCGCCGCCGCCGGGGGCGGGCGGCACGACCGCCCTGGCCGGCGTAGTGCCCGCGACGAGCCTGCGGGTGCGCGACAGGTGCGAGGGCCCGTCGGCCTCGATCGCCACGCGGCGGCGCAGGAGGGCGGCGTCGATCGAGTAGCCCCCCGTGTCGGGCGATGTTGGCGAAGGATCGGGAGGAGGAGCAGACAGAGAGGGCGGGGGCGACGACGACGACGGCGACGCCGCCGCGACTGCCGCTGCCGTCGCTGCCCGTGCTGCCGCTGCCGCCGCCGCCGCCGCCGCCCCCATCCCCCCGGCAGCCGCCGCCCGATACTCCAGCTCGACCGCCTCCTCTCCGCCGGCCGCCTCCGCCACCAGCTCGAGCGCCCGCACAACGTCGCGCTGAAAGGCGCTGCCGCCGCCGCCAACCGCGCGCTCGGCCTCGGCAGCCGCCGCGCGCCCGGCTGCCACGACGGGCGCGAGCGCGGCGCCGACCGCGCGCTCGGGCGCGGACGGGTGGTGCCCGGGCGACGCGAGGGCGAGCTCGGTGGCCGCCTGCCAGATCTGCACGGCGGCGGGCGTGGGGATGGTCCGGAGGAAGGACGAGTAGGAAGAAAAAGACGGGCCCGCGCCCGCGTTGCCGGCGTTGCCGCCGCCTCGCCCGTTGCGGTTGCCGCCGCCGTCGCCGCCGCCGCCGCCGCCGCCGCCGGCACCAACCCCAGCACGCCGCGACAGCTCGCGCCACGCCGCGAGCGAGGCCGGCGACCGCGAGCGCCCCAGGACCGCCAAGGACCACAGCGCCGTCGCGATCTGCGCGCCAGAGAGCGCCGGGAGAGGGCAGAGGGAGCTCGCGCCGCCGCCGCCGCCACCGCCGCCGCCGCCGCCGCCGCCGCTGCCGCCGCCGCCGCCGCCGCCGCCGCCGCCGCTGCCGCCGCCGCCGCCGCCAATGCCGCCGCCGCCCCAAGCGGCGTCGAGCGGGGCCAGCAGCGCGGCCGGGCAGCGCCCGAGCGTCGCGAGCGCCCACAGGGTCGACGCCGCCGCGCGCGGGGCCAGCGCGGGCAGCCCGCCCGCGGCCTGGAGCGCGGCCTCGAGGCTCGCCAGGCGCGGGGTCCAGTGGCGCGCGCGCGCGAGGGCCCAGAGGCTGTCGGCCGCGCCCTGGGCCGACACGAGCGGCGGCGGCGACGAGGAGGCAGCATCGGCCGCCGCCGCCGCCGCAGCAGCGACAGGCGCGCCTGCCTGCCACGCCTCCAGGCGCGCGATCTGCAGCAAGGCCTCCACCTCGCCCGCGAAGTACGCCGGCCCGCCCAGGGCCGCGAGCGCCCACAGCGCGTCGCCGAACGCCTGGGCGCGCCGCGCCTCGCGGACGCGCCACGCCGCCGCCGCCGCCGCCCTGAGCGCCTGCGCCCGCGCCGCCGCCGGCCGCGCGCCGGCGGCCGAAAGCCGGCGCGCCACGCGCTCGGCGAGCGCGGACAGGGCCGCGGCGCGCCAGCGGGCGCCCTCCGGGTCGCTGGCGAAGCTGCTGCTGCCGCCGGCCCCCTCGGGCAGCCAGTAGGCGCGGGCGCCCGCCCAGAGGCAAGACGAGAGCGAGGCAGGGGCGCCGCCGCCGCTGCCGCCGCCGACGCCGCCGTTGCCGCCGGCCACAGCCGCCGCCGCCGCCACCCCCCCACCTGCCGGCGCCTCAGCGCCCCCCTCCGCGAGCGCGGCGGGCGGAGACAGGCGCAGCGCCTCAACCAGTCCCCGCACGATGCGGTCGCGCGGGCCGACGAGCGAGGGCGAAGACGGGCGCGCCGCCCCGCCAGAGGACGAGGACGCCGACGAGGACGAGGCGCCGCGCCGCCGCCGCCGCTCGGCCTCGGCCGCCTGCGCCAAGGCGCGCAGCGCCGCCGCCGCCTCCGCGGGCGTCGGCACCGCCTCGCGCGGCAGCGGGAACGCAGATGCTGATGCTGATGCCGCCGTCGCCGCCGCTCCCCCTGCCGCCGCCGATCCCTCGTGCGCCGCGGGCGGGTAGGCGAGGAGCCGGCAGCCGTTTTGCGCCCAGCGCGGGAAGGCGCGCCCGAGGGCGGCGGCCACGTCCTCTGGGCGGGGCAGCGCCAGAAGGCCCTCGCGGACGGCCTGGGCCGAGCGCTGCGGCGACGCCGGCGGCGGGGCAAGGAGCGGGGTCTCCTCCTGCTGCTCCGCCTCCTCCTCCTCCTCCTCGAACCAGCTGCCGCCGCCGCCCCTGCCGGCGGCCGGCGCGAGCGAGAGCCCGCTGCCGCCTCGGTAGGACGCGCCCGGCGCGGCCGCCGCCGCCGCCGCCTCCTCGGGCCCCGCCTCTGGCCAGCGGCGCGGGTTGAAGTCGTCCTCGCGCACGGCAAAGACGGCTGGCAGCGGCGCCGGCGCCGGTGCTGCTGCTGGTGTTGCTTGATGCTGCTTTTGCTGCTGCTGCTGCTGCTGGTGCTGCTGGGCGGGGGGAGGCAAGGGCGGCAGCGGGCGGGGCGCGGCGCCCGTCGCCGACGCTGCCGCCCTGCCCGCCTCGGCCTCCTCCTCCATCAGCTCGCGCAGGGCCGCGCCAAAGTAGACGTCATCGTCATCTTCGCTCGCGGCGGGACCCCGCAAGAGCTGCGCGAGCGCGTCGGCGTTTGGCGCCGTCGCAAGGGGCGACAGAGACTGGGGCGGCCCCTGCCGCCGCCGCTGCTTTTCCTGCTGCTGCTGCTGCTGCTGCTGCTGCTGCTGCTGTCGGGACCGCTGCTGGATCTGGGGCGGCGACGCGTCGCCGCGCTGCAGCACCAGCCCGCGGGGCAGGATCTGGCTGCCGGCCCCGCCCCCGGAGGCGCTGGCGCCACGCGGGGGGGCCACGACGCGAAAGCCCTGTGCGGCGAGCGCGCCTAGCACGGCGCCCGCGCCCGCCGCCGCGGGGGCGGCGCCGTTGCCGTTGCCGTTGCCGCCTGTCCCGCGCCTCCTCCCGTCGCCGGCGGCTTCCTCGCCGTCGTCGCCGTCGAGCCACCACTCGGACTCGCCGTCGCCGTCGTTGCCGACGGACCGCGGCTCCCCCTGGCCCTCGTCCGCCGCTGCGTCGACCCCTTGCGCCGTCGTCGTCTGCAGACCGCCGCCGGCCGTCGGCTTGCCACTGCTCGTGTTGTCGCGGCGCTTGCGCCGGCGGACCTGGCCCTTGCTGCCGCCGCGCCGGGCGCCAAAGGCGCGAACGTCACGCTGCACCGGCTGGGTGTGCGGCCCGTGCCATTGGCGGCAGGGCACCCGCGCGCCCGAGAGGAGGAGCAGGAGGGCGGGCGGCCGCCGGCTGGTGCCCCCGAAAGGTGGTGGTGCCGATGGGACCGCAGCCGCAGCTCTCGCGGTGGCCGATGCCATCATGGTCTCGTTGGTATGTGATGAATGAGGTGCGCTCTGGGCAAAAGGAGATTGGCCAACGCAGCGTTCTTTCTACTTGAGTTTTGCTTGCGCGCCGCCCCGGCCGCCGCCGCCGAGAATGGCGGTGGTCGTCGGCGTCGTGGCGCGGCGCCCGACAGCGGCGCGACAGCGCATTCAAATCGTCCGACCCTCTGTCCGGCTTTCGCCTCACTCTGACACATACACACACACACACCTTGACGCCTAACAATCACGCCCACGCGCGTGTCCTTACACCTTCTCGCGCGCGCCCATCCCAATTGGTTGAAAAAGAGCTCCCGACACCACAACGCCCGCGGCAGCAGCGACGACCTTCAGGCAGCAGCTGCAGGACCAGAGGCGCGCGGCCATGCGCCGCTGCTGCTCGCCCAGGCGCGCCTTCCGTCGATAAGAAAGCGAGAGAGAGGGCCGGGATGGACCCGCTGCTCCTCGGCGGCGCGGCGTCGGCGGCAGCGGCGTTTGCGTCGTCGTCGGGCGTCGCCGCGCCGCCGCCGCCGCCCTTCTCAGCAACGACGGCACAAGCAGCAGCAACGACAGCGACAGCGACCACCATCACAACCACAACACTCCTATCAACGCCCCTGCACGGCCTCGCCCTCCGCGTTGCCCTGGGCGTCCTCCTGGGAGCCCTCCTGGCGGGGCGCGGCTACCGGAGGCGCTCCCTGACGCCCGCCGGCGCCTGCGCCGCCGCCGTCGTCGGCGCCGCGCACGTCGCCTCTGGCTTCCTGCCCTTTGCGGTCGTGCTGCTCGCCTTCTTCTACACCTCGTCCGCGGCCACGCGCGCGGGCTCCAAGCGCAAGGCGCAGCTGGAGGAGGGGTACCGCGCGGCGCGCGGCGCGCGCCAGGTGCTCAGCAACGGCGCGGGCGGCGCGCTGGCCGCCGCCGTCGCCAGCGCCTCGGGCTCGGGCCTCGACGCCTGCGCCCTGCTGCGCTCGGCCGGGCTGCTGCCCGCCTGGGCCTCGGTGCCCGCCCCGCGCCTCGCCGAGCTCGCGCGCGCCGCCTTCGTCGCCCACTACGCCTGCTGCATGGGCGACACGCTCGCGAGCGAGATCGGCGTGCTGAGCGCGGCGGCGCCGCGGCTCGTCACGCGGCCGGGCAGGCGCGTCCCCGCGGGCACCAACGGCGGCGTGACGGCGCTCGGCATGGCGGCGGCGGCGGCCGGGGGGCTGGTGGTGGGCCTGGCGTTCGCGTTCGCGTCGACGATCGCGGCCGAGATCGTGGCGGCGGCGGCGGCGGCGGGGGCGGCGGCGGCGGCGGGGGCAGGAGGAGGAGGGGGAGCGGCGGGACTGGGCGCGGGCGGAGGAGGAGGGGGAGGAGCAGGGGGAGGAGGAGGGGGCGGAGGGCGGAGCGCGGCCGCCGCGCTCTCGGCCGCCGCCCTGCTGCTCGTCGGCGACGGCGCCGCCCTCGCCGCCGCGGGCTTCGGCGCCACGGCCGCCACCGCCTCGGCCCTCCTGGGCGCGGGCGCGGGCCTGGCGGGGGCAACTTTAGACAGCGTGCTCGGCGCCACCCTAAGATACTCGGGGGTGCGTTTGGCGACGGGCCGCGCCGTGTCTCGCCCCGGGCCGGGGGTCCGGCACACGTGCGGCCGGCCGTGGCTGTCGGGGGACGCGGTCAACGCGATCAGCGCGCTGTGCGCGGGGGTGGCGGCGGCGGCGGTGACGGCGGCCGGGTTTTGATCGGAGGGAGGACGAAGAAAGAATAAATTCGTATCCGACGAAGAAGGATTTGGCGGACGCTGAAAGAAGAACAAGAGCGACAAGAGACCAGGCCGCCGCCCCCGCTCGCGTCGTCTCGTCGCTCTCGACCAAAAGTCCCGTAACCCGTGTCGTTCGCGCCCGCGTCGCATACGACTCATGTTTACAGCCCCAGCCTGCAGATGGGGTTTTTCCGCACCATCGACAGCGACACCTTGTGGCCAAACAGGTCGCGGATGTTGTCGACGCCGTAGAGAATCATCGTGGGGCGCTCGAGCGACAGGCCCCAGGCAATCACCCTCGCCTCGGGCGGGAAGCCCATGGGCCCGAGCATCTCGGGCCGGAACATGCCGCTGTTGCCCACCTCCATCCACTTGCCGAGCTCCTCGCTGTAGGCGAACACCTCCATGGACGGCTCGGTGTAGGGGTTGTACGCGGGCTTGAAGCGCAGGCGGGTCATCCCCAGGCGCGCGAAGAAGCCGCGCAGAGTCCCGATGAGGTCTCCTAGCGTCAGCCCCACGTCGCACACGAGCCCTTCGACCTGGTGGAACTCGGCGAGGTGCGTGCGGTCGACGGCCTCGTTGCGGAAGACGCGGTCGATGGAGAAGTACTTGGCGGGCTGGAAGGGCAAGGGCTTGGAGGCGGCGGCGAGGGCGGCGCGCGCGGCGGGGAGGGCGGCGGCGCCGTCGCCGGCGGCCTCGGCGGCCTCGAGGGCGGCCTTGGCGGCGGCGGCGGCCGCGCGCGCCTCGCCCTCGCGCCGCCGGTGCCCCTGCGCCAGCTCGAACAGCATGCGCGACGACACGGCCGTCGTGTGCGTGCGCAGCAGGGTCTTGGCCGCTTCCGCGCTCTTCCAGCAGTAGCCGTAGCCCGCGCTCCCGTAGCCGCCGCGCTCGTGCGCCTCCTGCACCCTGGCGCGGTAGTCGGCCGGCGCCGCCGCGTCGAGGTCGTTCACCCGCGCTGGGTGCGACAGGAAGAACGTGTCGTGCGCGTCGCGGGCCGGGTGCTGCTGCGGCTGGAACAGGGCGTCGAAGTTCCAGAAGGCCGACTCGACGTAGTTGGCCGTCGGCATCTCGGAGAAGCCCATCTGCGCGAAGATCTTGCGAAACTGGCTGCGGACTTTGAGGAGCGGGTGCAGGGCGCCGCCCGGCGGCTGCAGGCGTCCGAGCGCCGCAAAGTTGTACGCCTTGAAGCGCGCGTCGCGCCACGTCCCCCGCGCCAGCATCTCGGACGTGAGCTCGGCGGCCGCGTGCGCGCGCTCGAGCGAAAAGTGGGGGCCTTTCGCGAGGCGGTAGGTCTTCCACGCCTCGGACTTGACGAGGCGGCGGCGCTTGAGCGCGGCGGCCGCCGGCTCGGCGGCGGCGGCGGCGGCGGCCGGCCCGCCGCCGTCGATCGCGAGCAGCAGGGCGAGCGCCGCGTCCGCCTGCCCCGAGAGCCCGGGCCGGCGCCGGACCAGGGGCTCGCCGCCGCCCGCGGGCTTGTCCAGCGACACCCACCGGTTGGCCATCGCCTGCTTGAAGCCGCCCTCGGCCGCCTCGCGGGACACGCGGGCCTTGAGCTCTGCAAGGGGGACGCCGGTCGGCGCCGCCGCCGCCGCCGCCGCCGCCGCCGCGCCGCCGCCGGTTCCGTCGCCGCCGCCGGTTCCGCCGTCGCCGCTACCGCCGTCGCCGTCGTTGGGGGGCAGGGCGGCGAAGAGCTCGTACTCGGGGGTGCGGCCGGCGGCCACGCAGGCGCGGCCCTCGTCGGTGAGGGCGACGCGGCTGTGGGCGATTTCCTGTTGTGGTTTGTTTACATGTCTCGGGCGGGCGGGTTTTGTCTCGGTGAGCGGGGGCACGCGCGGCGCGGCGCGTCGGCGCGTCGACGGCGGCGGACGACGTCAACGCAAACAACGCACATCCGCGACGACCATCTCGGCCGAGATGAGCGACTTCATGACGCCGACGACCCGCTGGTGGTCGACCTTGAGCTCCTCGGCCAGCGCGCCCGTGTCCGCGAGCTCGCCGGACGCGCCGACGCGTCCCAGCAGCTCCTTCTCGATGGCCTGGTCCGCCATGTTGCTGGCGGGTGCGCGCGCGCCCTCGCTTCACTTGGGACCGCGCTGTCGATCGGACGTCGTCGTCTTATCGCTGCGCGCGATCTAAGACCGCGAAGCGTGCCCAAGGAACGTCCAAAGGCGGGTGGAGGTAAGCTGTGTGCAGTTGCTTCTGTGTTTGGCGGCCGCTCTCTCTCTCCGATCTGTGTGCGTCGAATGAGAGCAAGAGCGCGAGATGAATCGAACGGGCGAGTAGTGTTGGCTGCAACGCCGTGGTGGCGCGTTCGTTTTCAGAGGCAAGCGAAGCTGGTTTTCGACGCCGTCGGCACCAGCGGCGCGCGATCGCCTTGGCGGCTGCGGGGACGCGCGATCGTCTCGCACGCGGGGTCCATCTCTTGATCGAGCATGCATGCCCACAGACCTGCCCGTTGAAACCCGCTAGTCCTCGAACGATCGATACCTCTTGCATGCGCGCACCCTTTCATCTTCCTCCCCATAGTCCCGCGTGAACGCACACACCCCACGTTTCCGAAAAAACTCGTCCGAAACGAAAAGCAATCCACGAAACGCCACAAGGCAAAGGAGCGGCCTTTCGCATGACGTCCTTCCAGGGCGGTGGTGGCACCGGTGGCGCTGCGTGGCCCCCGCTCGGCGGCACGACGGGCGGATGGTGGGGGTGGCCGTCGTCCCCGTCCCCTTCCCGCCGAGAGCAAGAAGGACAAGCCGCCGCCGCGATCGTCAGCCTCGGCGCCATCAAGGGCGTCGCGATGTCATCCCCTGCCCCGCCGTCGATCGTGCGCTTCCCGGCGCCCTTCTCGCTCCCGCCGCCGCCGCCGCCCGCCGCCGCCAGCGCCGCCGCCGCCCGCCGCCGCGCGCCGCCCCCGCCCTGGCAGCTGCCGACGGCCTCGCTCTTTGACGCGATCGCCGCGCGCTTCCCCGCCCTGGCCGGCGCCGGCGGCGACAAGGACGCCAAGGGCGCGGCCGCCTCCACCCCGGCCGCGGGCGCGGAAGGCGGCGAGCGCATCCTCGTCTCGGAAGTCGAGGTCGTCGGCGTCGAGGGCCCCCTGCGCGACGTCGCCGCGCGGGCGCTCCGCACGCGGCCAAACACCACCTACACGCTCGAGGAGGTCGAGGCCGACCTGCGCCGGGTGTTCGCGACGGGGTGGTTCGCCTCCGTCTCGCCCGACGCCGTGGACACGCGCGACGGCGTGCGGCTGGTCGTGCGTGTGGCGGCCAACCCGCCGCTGCGGGGCGTGGTGGCGGAGGGCGCCGACGCTCTTCCTTCTCGCGTGGTGCGGCGCGCCTTTGCCGGCCTGCACGGCCGCGCCCTCAACTTTGTGCGCTTCGGCAGGGCGGTCGAGCGCGTGGACCAGTGGTACTCGTCCCGCGGCCTGCTCGGGCAGGTGACCGACTTTTCGTTCGGCGACGACGGCGTCGCGACGATAAAAGTGGGCGAGGCGCGCGTCGGCAAGGTGCGGCTGGCGTTCACCGACCCCCACGGGGAGGCGCGGGCGGACCCGCCCGGGGCGGTGCTGGGCGGGGGCGGGGACATGGCGGCGGACGGGGCCTCGCCTGCTGCTTCTGCCTCCTCTTCCTTGGCAGCAGGCGCTGGCGCAGGCGGCGGCGGCGGCGGCGGCGTCGCCTCTGTTTCCGCCGAGGGCGCCGCCGCAGCAGCAGGCGGGGCGGGCGCCGCGGACGGGGCCGCTGCCTCCGACGGCAGCGCGCAGCCGCCGCCCACGGCCCCCCCGCCGCGTACCCGCGCCGACGTCGTCACGCGCCACCTGCTCGCGGCGCAACCAGGGCAAATCTACTCCCTGCGCGGCGCCCGCGGCGACATCGACGCGGTCTTCGGCACGGGCCTCTTCGAGGACGTCTCGATCGTCCCCTCCGAGGCGGCCGGCTCGACCGAGGCGCGCCCCGTCCTCGACCTGACCGTGCGCCTGGCCGAGCGCAAGACGGGCGGCCTGGGCGCAGGGACCGGCATCTCGGCGCAGGCGCACGGCGACGGCGCCGCGCCAGGGTTCGTCGGCAACTTTTCGTACTCCCAAAAGAATTTCATGGGCCAGGGCCAGCGGCTGTCGGCCCTGGTCGAGGTCGGGCAGCAGGACTCGGTCTTCCGGCTGCAGCACGTCGAGCCGTGGGTGCGCGGGGACCCGCACCGCACCACGCGCTCGGCGTCGCTGCTCAACACGCGCACGAGCGGGGCGGCCGTCCATGGGCGGGCGGCGGGCGACGCCGCCGCCGCGGGGGCGCGCGCGCTGGCGCCGCTCGCGCCGGCGACGGCGGGGATGGATGAGCGGGGGCGGCGGCGGCGGGCGGACCGGCTGGTCGAGGGAGGTGGCGGGGTCGGCGTCGGGGGCGGGCTGGGCGCGGCGCTCAGGGCGCCTTGGAGGCGGCTCGTCGGGGGAGGAGGCGGGGGCGGCGGGCGGGACGAGGGAGGGGCGACGCCGCGGGGCGCTGCCCCCGCGCTCGCGGCGACCGGCGGCGCGGGCCTGCGCTCGCACCCGTCCTCGCCCACGGCGGCCTCGGCCGCAGCAGCAGCACCAGCACCAGCACCAGCACCAGCGCCGGCGGCCCCAGCAGCAGCGCCCGCGCCCGCGCCCGCGCCCGCGCCCGCGCCCGCGCCCGCGCCCACCGCCGCCGCCTCTGCCGCCCCTGCCTCTGCCTCGACAGGCCCCGTCATCGTCGGCCGCCTGGTCGGCGCCCTCGAGTTCCGCCGCCCCATCGCCGAGGACTGGACGGGCGCGGCCGGCGTCACCTGGCAGCGCGCCCGCTGCATGGACGAGCACGGCCGCACGCTCGGCCTCGACTGCTACGGCAGCCCGCTCACCTTCAGCGGCGCCGACGGAGACGTCGCCGCGCTCGCCACGCTGTCGGCTGCCTACGGCTCGCCTTACGACGGCTCGTCGCTGTCGCTGGGCCTCGACCAGGCCGTCCCGCTGCAGCGCGAGTGGCTCGGCTTCACGCGCATCCGGGCGCGGGTGGACCAGCCCGTGCCGATCCGCTGGCCGCTGCTTGGCGGAGGCGACAGGGACGACGGGCGCGAGGCCGCCGACTCGGCCGCCGCCGCCGCCGCCGGGGGCGACCCCGCCGCCGCCGCCGCCGCCAGGCGCCGCCGCGTCGTCCGCCGCGCCCGCGCCCCCCGCCCTCCGCTCGCCGTGCTGCACCTGCGCGGCCGCGCGGGCGCCGTGCGCGGCGACCTCCCGCCCTACGAGGCCTTCCCCCTCGGCGGCACCAACAGCGTCCGGGGATACCCCGACGGCGGCGTCGCCTCTGGCCGCGCCTTCGTCGAGGGCACCGCCGAGCTGCGCTTCTCCGTGCGGCCGCCCCTGCACGGCGTGGTGTTCGCGGACGGGGGCAGCGACCTCGGCACGGGCGAGTCGGTCGTGGGCGACCCCGCGGGCGCGCGCGGCAAGCCGGGCGCGGGCGCGGCCGTCGGCGCCGGCGTCCGCGTGGACACGCCCTTGGGGCCCTTGCGTCTCGAGAGCGCTTGGAACGACAGGGGGGCGCGGCGCTTCCACCTGGGCATCGGGTTTGACTGATTCGCGCTTCCACCTGGGCATCGGGTTTGACTGATCCCGGGGGGCGGGGGGGGCCGAGGTGGCGGTGGCAGAGACGATCGGTTTGGGATGGAAGCGGGATGGGCTCGGCGAGCGGATTAATTCAACCTCGATTGGATTGGCCGTTGTCTCCTTTTTGCGATTTTCCGAAGGGGCTTTCCGAAAGGGCGCCTCCCCGCCCGCTCTCCGCACGTCCAACAAAACAATCTCCCGTCCCGTCATCCCTCTCACAGCCCCAGCAGCGTCTTGAGCGCCGGGTCGTCCGCCTCCCGCAGCTGCGCCAGCGCCGACGCGTCGAAGAAGCGCGCCGCGGACACGTCGTCGCTCAGCCCTTTGCGGCGCCGCGTCTTGACCATCAGCTCGCGCGCCAGCGCGCGCGGCGGCGCCGGCTCAAGCGGCCGCAGCACCACCGACCGGTCGAGCGGGTCGCCCGGCACCGCCTGCCAGTGGTCGAACACCGACTGGGGGAAGGCGCGGCCCTGCGTGTGGTAGCGCAGGTCCGTCTCGAAGCCGAACGACTCGATGCACGGCAGCAGCGCCTCGACGGTCGTCAGCGGCGTCCCCGGCCGAGGCGCGTCGCCGACCACGTGCCCCCGCCTCCGCGCCAGCGTGCTGTGCACGGCCGCCAGGCACTCCGCGGGCGCCAGGATCTCCACGCTGTAGACGGGCTCCATCAGGCGCGGAGAGGCCGTGAGGAAGGCCGAGTAGGCCACGCGCCGGGCGGTCGGGATCACCTGGCCGCCGCCGCGCCCCGCGGGGTCGGCGGCGACGAGGGCGTCGGTCAGGCGCCACTTCACGCCGCGCACGGGCTCGTCGCATAGGGGGCCCTCTCGCGCGCCCCACTGAAACCCCTGCACCACCGACGCGCGCACGGCCGCGAGCAGGCGCCGCTCCCCTCCTCCTGCTTCGTCGGGCAGGGTGTCATCGAGCAGGGCGTTGGCGCAGCCGTCGCCGGGCGGGCCGAACGCCCACACCGAGCGCGCAGCCAGGGCGTCCCACCCGTGCCGCGACCGCAGCCAAGAGGCGACGGCGCGCGCCGGCCACGCCAGCGACACGGCGCCGCGCTCGACGTCCTCCGCCAGCCCCGCGTCCAGGGGCTCGGCGATCATGGTCAGGCGGTTGCGCCCGTTGGGGCTCGCCGCGTAGCACTTGAGGGCCGAGGTGTCGGCCACCGTCTCCTGGAAGCAGACGATCGGGTCGGCAACTTTGACCTCGAGCTGCTGCTGCTGCCCGCCCGCGCTGACCGCGGCGGCGCCGCTATACATTTCGCGGACGTCCTTTAGAAAGCAGTCCAAGTACAACTCTCCGCTGCCGAGGACGGTGTGCTCGCCGCTCTCCTCGACGCGCACGGACGCGAGCGGGTAGGCCCGGCTGGCGGCGCGCAGGGCGCCGACCATGCGCGGCAGCTCGGAGGGGTGCAGCGGCTCGGCGGCGACCTTGACGACGGCGCGCGTGCGGAAGAAGCGCAGCGGGCGAAAGGCGTGCAGCGACTCGCGCTCGTCCTCCTGCTGCTCGTGCTCCTGCTCGTGCTGCTGCTGCTGCTGCCCGTCTGCGCCGGCGGCGCCGGCGAAGAGGAGGGTGCCGCCCGGGTCGTCGTCTTGGTCGTCGTCGTCCTCGTCCGGGTCGAGGCCGGCCATCGGGGGAGGCGCTGATGCGGCGGCGGCGGCGACGGCGGCGGCTGCCTTTTTCTTGGCGGCGGCGGGCCCTGCGCGCGCCGCCGCCGCCGCCGCCGCCGCCGCCGCCGCCTGCGCCCCCGCCGACCGGTGCCTCGGCTGCGGCGGCGGGCCAAACGGCTCGGCCACAATGGTCGCGACGCCGCGACTCATGGCCGCGTCCAGGCCCGCGACCAAGACGAGCATGCCCGGCCGCGCCTCCTCCAGCGGAAGGCGGTACCGCCCTTGGTGCAGAAAAAGCGCGGCGACGGTGGCCGGCGCGGCGTCCTCGTCGTCCTCGGGTGAGAAGGCCTCCCCGAGCACGCGCACGCGGTCGCCGGGGCGCAGGACGCCGCTCATGACGCGCGCGTACGCGAGGAAGGCCGAGGCGTCCTCCGAAGGGAACTGCTTGGCGGCGTGCAGGACGGCGGGGCCGCGGGCAGAGGCGACGGCCATGCGTCGGACGACGGCGCCAGCGGCGACGGCCGCCTCGCGGTCGCGCAAACGCCGCTGCCGCCGCGCCTCGCCGCCCTCTTCCCCTCGGCCGACGTCCTCCTCCTCCTCCTCCGCGTCGGACCGCTCCTCGCCGCCGTTCCGCGCCGCCTTGCCGTCCGGGCCGAGAAGCCGCCGCCGCCGCCGCCTCCGCGACCGCTCGGCGCGCACAAACCGCGCCGCCGCCTCAGCGTGCGACGCGCCGGCGCCCTGGTAGGCGCGCGCGACCTTGGCCGCCGCCCCCGTGCGCGCGGACGGCACGTGCCGCTCGAGCGCCTCCCCGAACCCCGAAGCGTCCCCGAAGGCGGCGCGGCACGCGGCCTTGAGCAGCGGGCGGGCGTCCCTGAGCAGCTCCGAGGCGGGGAGCTTGGCGCCAAAGGCGCCGAGCGCGGCCTCGACGGCGCGCGGCGGCTCGCCCACCACCGCGCTGTAAAGCTTGTACAGCGGCGCGAGCACGAAGGCGACGAAGGCGCGCTCGGCCCCCGCCCCGCCGGGGGGAGCCTTGCGCCGGAAGGCGCGCGAGCGCGGGTCGAACCACGAGTCGCCCCAGAGCCGCGGGGCGAGCGCCGAGGGGTCGAAGGCACCGCCGCGCAGCCGCGAGAAGAGCTCCGAGAACGACTGGAGGGTGAAGGACCACCCGTCGCGCGCCGAGGCGAAGCACACGTTGCCCAGGCGCGGGTCGAGGCGGCGGCGGGCGGCCGCGGCGGCGGCGCGCGCGTCGGCCGAGGGGGCCGAAGCGCCGTTGCCGCTGCCGTTGGCGCGCGGCTGCTGCTGCTGCTGCCCCCCGCCTCCTGCCGCCGCCGCCGCCGCCGCCGCCATGGCCGCCGCCGCCGCCGCCTCCCCAAACGCCGGGTCCAGCGCCGCCGCGTCGCCGCACGCCGCCGCCACCGCGCGGTTGACCTCCTCGATCGCGTGCCGCAGCTTGTAGTAGGCGTCCGCGGGCGGCAGCTTGAGCTCCAAGATCAGGCGGTCGACTTTCGTCAGCACCAGCACCAGCGGCAGGCCCTCGGCGACGGCCTGCGCCGCGCACCGCCGCGTGGCCGCCACCACGCCCTCGGCCGCGTCCACGCACAGGACCACGCCGTCCGCCAGGCGCATGCCGGCGGTCACGTCATCGTTGAAGTCGGCGTGGCCGGGGCAGTCCATCAGGGCGGCGGCCAGGTGCTTGCGCCGCGCGCCGCAGGGGAGCGCCAGGGTGATCGGCGCCATCCGGATGCTCAGCCCGCGCTCGAGCTCGTCCACGCGCGTGTCCGTGTAGCGCAGCCCTCCCGTGGGGTCGCCGCTGCCAACGCGCCCCCCCCCGCCGCGGGAAACCTGGTGCACGGACGAGCCGGCCAGGTGGCGGCGCACGTGCTCGGCGGCGGCGGCGCCCGTGGCGGCGGCGTCGCCCGCGCGGCCGGCGGCGCCGGAGGCCTTGCCCGTGGGCGCGATGCGCGAGACGTCGTGCGTCTGCTCGACGAGCATGTCGAGCAGGGTTGTCTTGCCGTGGTGGAGGGCGCCGACGACCGCCACGTTGCGCACCAGGTCCGGGTTGGACAGCAGGCCGCGCAGGAACGCCGGCGGCGCCAGCGACGGCACGAGCGACGAGCTGCCGTCGCGCGACGAGGGCGCCGCAAAGTCGCCGCGCTCGAAGCGGCGGCGGGTGGCGGGCGCGATGATGGGCTCCTCGATGGGCTGCGCGTCCTCCTCCATGACGAGGGCCTCGACGCCCGGGCCAAAGGTCTCCTCGGCCGAGGCGTAGTACTGCTTGTCCTCGAACAGCACAACCTGCTGCTGCTGCCGCGGGTGGCCGTTTTGCTCGCTGCCGCCGCCGCCCTCGTCGCCATCGTCGTCGACGGCCATCGCGCCGCCGCCGCCATCGTCGTCGTGCTGCTCGTGGCGGTCCTCCTCCTCCTCGTCGCGCCCGCGGTCCTGAGGGTTTTGTCGGTGTGTGATTGATTGTGGCCGACGTGCTCTCGGTTGTGTCTCAGCGCGTGTGTGGGTCTACCGATCACGCGACGTGGTCCTCGCCTTCTCTGTTCTCTCTCTCTCGCGAGCGCGCCAGAGACCGCGGCAGCAACCCTTCCTCACCTGGCTATCCGACAGCTCCGGGCCGATGTAGTTGCCAAACTCATCGTAGAGCGGCGCGTCCATGGCTGCTGTTGGCTGGGTTTGTCCTTCGCGGGGGTCCTCTTGCCTCTGTTTCTCGCTCTCACACGTGGCGGTCGGTTGTTGTTGTGGTGGGCGTGGTCATGGTCGATCGGTTGGCTGGTTGTCGTGGAGGTGTTCGTTTCGTGTTTTGTTGTGGCATTGCCGAGGCGTCTCGTTTCGTTTTGAGGGAGCAAACGGAGGTTCAGAGGGAGGGGAAAGGGGGGAGGGGGGGAGAGAGACGCCTCCCCAACGCTCTCCCCCTCCCCTCTCGCGCGCTCACTCTCCCTACTTACACGACCATCAGCATCTCCATCGCAGCCATCATCGAAACACACGCATCAAGCATCGTCCGTGTCCCATCCCCCTCTCCTGGAAACGAACGAACGCCGACACCAAAGCGTGGATTGGGCCAAACGCAGCCCCCACCTCCCCATTCATCGCAATCCGGCGAGCAGCCATGCTGCATCAGCAGCTGCTGCATCGGCGGGCGCTCGCGACGGCGGGCGGCGGCCGGGCCCGCACCCTCGCTCCTTGCAGCCGCCCGGCCGCCGCCGCCTTGGCGTTGTCGGCGTCGGCGGCGGCGGCGGCGGCTCCAGCAGCGGCCCCCGCCTCCCCCGCCTCCCCCGCCCTGCGCCGGCCGCGGCCGCTCGTCGCCGCCGCCGCCGCCGCCGCCAAGGGGTTCGGCGCCAACCAGGGCAAGGCCCCGCCCGGCGACGGCTGCCCGTGCGGCTCCGGCCTGCTCTACAAGGCCTGCTGCAAGCCCCACCACCAGCTGCGCGCGCCGCCGCCGCCGACCGTCGAGGCGACGGTCCGCGCGCGCTTCAGCGCCGTCGTGAAAAAGGAGATGCCCTTTCTGCTTCGTACTTTCCACCCTTCTTTCCACTGCGTAATGTACAACACCGAGCCAGGAGGTGCCGCGGAGAAGCTGGAGGACGACATGTGGTGCGTTTGCGCCGCGCGCCCACTTTTGGGGGGAAGGCCGCCCGTAGGATGGGGCCTCCCGCCCCACGCCGCCGTCCGTCGCGGCGCCCTCCTCACGCCCCTCGCTTGCCGCCCCAAACCACTTCAAACAATGGGCCGCTTGTTGCGCCAAACAACCAACAACCCCTATTCAAAAAAAAAAAAAACCGCAGGCGCACGTGCAACGACTTTGAAAACACCAACTTTCGCGTCATGAGCGTCAAGGAGGACGCCGACAAGCCCGGCGAGTGGTTCGCCGAGGTGCAGTACACGACCGCGAACAAGCGCGCGCGGGAGATCGACGGCAACGGCAACCTCAGGTGAGAGAGGAGAGAGCGCGCGCCGAGAGAAAAGGAGGGGCGGCGGGCGGCGCGGGTGCTCTTTGATCTCGTTTTTTTTTTTTTTGGAGGTGCTGTCGTGTTGTCCTCCGCCTGCCTCTGCCGCAGTGCGTCTATTGCTCTCGGAGGACATCTACCGTCACAATGGGCGTGCGTGCGCATCCCCCCACTCACATGATTCCGCCCTGAATCCCTCCCACCAAAAAAACAAAAAACACGACGACAAAAAACACGACGACGACAAAACACACCAAACGACGACGGCGACGACGAAAAAAGGCGCCTCGTGCGGATGGAGCGGGACCGCTTCGTCCAGGGCGAGGGCGGCTTCTGGCAGCTGTGCGACTACCAGCTGGCGGACGTGCCCGAGTCGCTGGCCAAGGCGGCGCTCAAGGGGAAGGACCTGCCCGCGCTCGAGAAGGCCCCGGCGGCACCGGCAGAGGGGGCGGCGGCAGAGGGGGCCGCCGCGCCGACGCTGACGGCGGCGGCGTGAAGCGCGGCGGCCGAAGGAGACTCGGTGTTTCGCGGTCGAAGTGGGGGCGCTGTCCAGGCTTGAGTGCCGTGATCATTCTATCGACCCCGTTGGTCTCTGTTACACAACACAACCCTCTCTCTGTTGCGCTGTCCTCGGACACGCGCGCGTGAACGGCTTTCACGCGGAAAACCACACGAGATCCCAATCGCGCCTGCAAATATAGGGGGGGCCCTCGGCGCTCGCAGGTCCACCAGGCGGACCCAACCCCCTCCGCACGCGCGCAACCAGTACCGCGGTGGGGGAGGGACCGAGCGCCGTGAAAGAGAGTGAAAGAGGGAGCGGACGCGAGAGGCGAGCGCCAGGGGGAGGCGCGCCAACCGCCGCCGCCCTCGGAACGAAGAAGCAAGACGGCGGGGGGCGAATGCCGCCGCCGGCTGAGCAGCGCACGCTGGGCTACCTGCGCCGCGACCGCGCGTGGGCCCGCGTCCTGGACGCGGGCAGCGGGCGCGAGTACTGGTGGCACGTGCGCACGAACGAGGTGCTCTGGACGGCGCCGCCTGGCGGCGACGCAGGCGGCGGCGACGCGGACGACGCGCTCGTGCCGGCGGCCGTTGCCGAGGCCCTGGCGGCGGCCGCGGGCAGGACGGACGAGGGGGACGAGGAGGAAGAGGGAGCGGGCGGCGACAAGGGGGGCTCGCCGCGCCCGCCGCTGCCGGACGACGAAGATGAGAAGGAGGAGCCGGAGGATGCCGCCGCGGGTCTCCCGGCCAAGCGGCAAAAGAGAGAGGAGGAGGACGGCGACGCGCGAGAGGCCCTCTGCAGGGGAGGCCGGCGCGCGCCGCCGACGCCGCCACCCCCGCCCATGGACGCGGCGGAAGCGGAGAAGGGAGAGGAGGGGGGTGTGGTGGCCGAGGGCGTCGAAGCCACCCTCGCGCGCTTGGCGGCACGGCTGCGCGCGGCCTCGGGCGGCGCGGCGGCGGCGGCCGTCGACGCACTTCCGTCGGCGGCGGCGCTGCTGCTGCGCGCCGAGAGCGCGCTGCGGCTGTACCGCTCGCTCGCGGACGCGCAGCGCGCGGCGTGCGCGATGGCGGAGGAGAGGCGGACGGCGGGAAGGCAAGGCGGCGGCGGCGGCGACGGCGGCAACGGCAGCAGCGGCGGCGGCAGGCGAGGGGCGGACGCCCGCCCGCTCTCCTGGTCGTCTTACGAGCGGGCCGCCGCCGGGCTTTGCCTGCGGCTCGAGGGCGAGGTGCCCTCGGCGCTGGCGACGCTCGCCGCGAGCGAGGCGGGCAAGCTGCTGTCTGGTATTGGTGGTGGCGGCGGCAGCGGCGGCGCCAACCAAAGAGCAGCGGCGCCCGCGCCCGCGCCCGCGCCCGCGCCCGCGCCCGCGCCCGCGCCAGTGCCCGGCCCCGCGCCCGTGCCGCCGTCGCCGCCGCGCCGCAGGGTGCTCGGCGCCACGATCTCGGCGCCGCCGTTGCCGCCCCTGCCGCGGTCGGAGTCGCCGCCGCCGCCCCCGCCGTCGGACGACGACGAGGAGGAGGAGGAGGAGGAGGGGGCGCAACGAGGAGAGGAGGAGGAGGACGGCCAGGCCGGCGGGGGCGGCGGCGGCGGCGGCGGCAGCGGCGGCGGCGGCGGCGGCGGCAAGGAGGGCGGTGGCGGGGCGGCGGCAGCGACCCTCCTGGTCAAGCCCGCGAGGAAGGCGAGGCCGGCCGCGCCACTGCCGGGCGCGGCCGCGGCCCTGGTCAGCCGGTGGCAGGCGGCGCGCACCGAGCTCGAGGGCGGGCCGGCCGCTGCGACCGTGGCGGCGGCGGCGGCGGCGGCGGCGGCGGCGGCGGCGGCGGCGGCGGCGCCACTCGAATCGGCAGCAGCCGCCGCGGCCGCCACCGACGACGACCCCGCTCCTCCCCCCGCTCCCAATCGCGCCCCCCCGCGGCCGAACCTCGCGCTGCTGTCCGCCGGCCTGCCCGACGGCTGGCGCACGATGTGGGACAAGGGGCGGGGGCGCGTCTACTACGGGCGCCCGGCCACGGGCGAGACCACGTGGGGTCGGCCGCCATGACTCATCGTCTTCGGGGGAGAGCAGAGAGCGGCGGGGGGTTGGAGGGACGGACAGAGGGACGAGCGGGGGGGGGCGGCTGGGGGGTAGACGCCGCACGGCGGCGCGTCGCGTCGCGACGATCGGTTGTTGTTCTTTACAACATGACATGGAAAATCCCGGGCGCGTGTCCGTGTCCGACGCCTCGACCCCGCGCCGCCGTTGTTCGGTGCTTTGACTCGCCGCCGCCCCTCTCTCCCTCCTCCGCCCCCTCGTCCTCGTCGGCGTCGTCCCGCCGCGCGGACGCCGCCGCGCGACAACAAGGATCGGCGCGCTCGCCTCCGAGTGCCTTCTCTACTCACACGTCTCGCTCGGCCCTCCCTCTTTTCCGGAAAATGTGAGAACGGCACCCTCTATCGCTATCACTTCCGCGCGCGCGCGCGCGCACACCCCCCTTCTCGTGAGAGAGAGGGGGCTTCCCTCACAGCTGCTCCCCCGCTCCCCGTCCCCCCTTCTGCGGATTGTTAAAGCGCGCCCCTTTGATCTCCAGGCGCGCGCCGGGCTGCCACCGCGGACCGATTCGGACGCTCGCGTGGGTGAGTGCCGGCCGATTGAAAGAGCGCGCGCGCCGCCGCGATTCGGACCCCACGGCGCGCGAAGAACCCTTGCGTCGTGACCCTCCTCCTCCCCCTTGTTCTCCTGGAGCAAGAAAAAGGATCCGTCCCCCTCTCGCGCCCTCATCCACGCCCGCCCCGCCCGCCTCGCGGTGGTACTGGTACCCGCGTCGGCGACGATTGGGCGCGGGTGGGGCGGGCGGAAGCGGCCGCCGCAGCAAGAGGCGGCGGCGCGTCGAAAGTCGCACGAGCGCGCGGCCGCGGCGCGCGCGCGCTCGCAGTTTTTTTCCTCGTCGCGCGGGCGCGCCGCGGCGGGCAGCTGCGCCCCAAACTCACACTAGCTCCCACTCCGTCCTCGTCATCCTCCCCCCCACAACAGCCCACACCCGCAGACCGCCGCACCCACACCCTACCCGTGCTGCGCGCGCGGCCCCCTCTTGGCCCCGCCGCACCACCCTTTCGCCGTTTCGCGCCTCGAATCGACGCAAGGGGCCCTGAAAAAGAAAAGAGAGGGCCCCGGCGTCGTTCCCCGCCGCCGCCGCGAGAACGCGGTCTGACTGATCGGTCGATCGGTCGATCGCTCCCGCCGCGGCTTTTCCCCCACTCGCTCTCGCCCCCGCTCTCTTGCGCCCGCGTGCGCCGTCCGAGCGCAAGCCCCGCCCCTGCCCCTTCCGCCGCCCCGCCCGCCACATCTCTCTCCCCTGGTCACGTCACCGCACCACCGCCCACCACCCCCACCAACCCTTCCCTTTGTTTCGTTTCGGTTTCCTCCTTCCTTTTTTGTGTTTTTTTGAAAGTCTTTTGCGGACAAGAGGTGCGCAGAAAAGCGGGCCGCCGGCGAAGACCAGAGCAGCGCCCCTTCTTGTTTCCCCCCACCTCGGCGCGCGCCCTCCCCCTGCCCGCCGACACCCGTCCGAGAGCGAGCGACAGAGACAGAGAAATAGAGAGACAGATCTCCCCCACCTTTGCACTAGAGAGTTTCCCCCCGCGAGTTTCCTCCCGGCGAGAGGAAAACGATGCATTCGGATTTCCCCCCCGCGACGAGCGGCCGGGGGCACGCCTCGGCCGACGCGCGCGCGCTCTGCGCCGTGGTGCGCGCGCAAGTGGCGCGCGTGTGGCCGGGCGACGCGGCGCGCGCGGCGGCCGCCAGCGTGCTGCTGGAGGACCCGGAGCACCGGCTGCGCGCGGAGCACCTGGCGCCGCTGCTGGCGCTCGCGCTCGAGAGGCAGCAGCAGCGGGAGCAGCCGCCGCGGCAAGGCGGCGGCAGCGTCGGCGGCGGCGGCGGCGGCGCGGGCGCTGCGTCGCCGGCCGCCGCCGCTCCCCTGCCCGCCCTGCCCGACTCGGACGCCCTGGCGGACGCTTGGGCGCACGTGCGGCGCCTGATGGCCGAGGCCGAGGCCGAGGCGGGCGACGGCGCGGGGCCCCTCGCGCCCGTCTTTGCCGTCGAGGCAAAGGCGGACCCGGCGGCGGCGGCGGCGGCGGCAACGGCGGCGGCGGGCGCGCCAGCCTCGTCCTCGCCGCCGGCCGGCGCCGCCGCCGCCGTCGCCGCCGCCGCCAGCGACGGCCAGGACTGGCGCGTGCTGCGCCTCGACCTGACCGCGCTGCAGGCGCTCCTGGCCGGGGCGGGCGCCGCGCACGCGGCCTCGGCCGCCGCCATGCTCATCAGCCTGGCGCAGGAGCGCCGGCACGACGGGAGCAGCCGGGCGGCCGAGGCGCCTGCCGCCACCGCCGCCTCTCGCCGGGCGGCGCCGCCGGCGCTCGCGCCGTTGACCGAGGCTGCCTTGCTGGCCGCGCTCCGCGCGCTCTGGCCGCCGCGCGCCCTCGCCGGGGACGACGAGGCCTTCCTGGCGTCGTCCATTGCCCACGTGCTCGCGACCAAGCGCGACCACGGTCCGTCGGCGGCAGCGGCGGCAGCGGCAGCAGCAGCAGGCGGCGGCGCGCACGGCAGGGCGCCGTCCTCGTCGCCGCTGGCGTCGCCGTCGTCGTCGTCGTCGCCGGGCCTGGCCGGCGGAGGGCCCTTGTCGCCGGGCGGAGGCGGCGGCGGAGGCGCGCGCCTGCCACGCTTCTCGCTGCACCTGACCGACGTCGGCAGCCACCTGCGCGCGGCGGCCGCCAAGGACGCCCGCCTAGCCGCGGTCTACCCGCGCGCGTCGGCAGGCGGGAGCGCTGGCGGCGGCGGCGGCGGCGGCGGCGGCGGCGGGGGAAGCGCCGCCGGCACGCCCCGCGCGTCGTCGTGCGGCGGCGGCGGCGGCGGAGCCGGGCCGCTCGCGGCGGCCGCCGTCTCGTCGCCGCCCAAGCGCCCGCGCCTGTCCGAGGTGCTGCTGCTCCCGCGCTTCCGCCCCTACTTCTATCTGCGCGAGTCGCCCACGCGCCGCAGCGAGAAGGTCGTCGCGCTGCTCGCGGACGCTGTGGTTTTGGCGGCGACGGCGCCCGCGCCGGCGTCGGCAGCCGCCCCTCCGAGCGGCGCCTCCCCCCCCGCCGCCGCCGCCGCCACCGGCCTCTCGCCCGCTTCGTCGGGCCCATCCCCGGCCCACCCCCAGCTGTCGTTCGCCGCGGCCGTCGCCGCGCGCGTCGCCAGCGTCGGCGGCGTCGGCGCGCGCGCGCCGCCAGCGTCGCCGGCCTCCCCCTCCCACCCGCTGGGCAGGCTGCCGCGCGGCGGGCCGGCGTCGGGCGACGCCGCCGCCGCCGCCGCCGCCGCCGCGCCGCCGCCGCCGTCGCGGCAGCAGTCGCCCCCGCAGCACCCGCCTCTGCAGCACGCGGCCCAGCAGCACCACCAGCAGCAGCAGCAGCAGCAGCAGCACGCCCTCCTCTTCCACCTCGACGAGGAGGAGCCGCACCCGTTTGGCGAGTTTGCCGGCACCAAGGCCTCGTCAGCGCCCCCGGCCGCCGGCCGCCCAGGCGCCGCCGGCGGTCCTCTCCACGAGGGACGCCCGGCCTTCCGCGCCGCGGGCGGCGACCGGGGGGCGCACTCGGCGGGCGCCGCGCCATCGCGCCTCTCTCTCGACGACCCGCTGGGCCTGAGCGAGTGGC
>Ga0105054_10002583_pt1 | contig 28781 bp, 28 predicted proteins | sample BON02_FD_78091 | JGI IMG/M metagenome (GOLD analysis project Ga0105054, IMG submission 78091) | Freshwater microbial communities from Lake Bonney liftoff mats and glacier meltwater in Antarctica - BON-02 (megahit assembly) | ecosystem: Environmental > Aquatic > Freshwater > Ice > Glacier...
ACCCGCAATTGCGAACCAAACAAGCCCCGCATTTATCGCAGCATTTAACACATAAAACTTGGCAAAAAAACCAACCATCGGCGGCAGGCCAGCAAGACTAAACATCAGAACGGCCAAAGCAAAGGCGCGGCCCGGGTCTGTTTTGGAATACATGCCAAGCGCGTTAATATCGGTAACAGCGCGCCCATCACGGTTCATGTTCAAGATAAAGGCGAAAACGCCGACATTCGTGGTGACGTAAATTGCCAGATACAAAAGCGCCGCGCTTAGCCCAACCTCGGTGCCCGCAGCCAAGCCCATCAGCGCAAAGCCCATATGGCCGATGGATGAATAGGCCATAAGCCGTTTAATGTTGCGCTGGCCAATCGCGGCGATCGCACCCAAAAACATGGAGGCTATGGATAGGAAGATGAGAATTTGCTGCCAATCGGCAACCGCTTCGCCAAATGGCCCGTAAAGTAGACGTGCAAACATTGCTGCGGCGGCAACCTTAGGGGCGGTTGCAAAGAAGGCCGTAACCGGCGTGGGTGAACCCTCGTAAACATCCGGTGTCCACATATGAAACGGCGCGGCCGAAACTTTGAACGCCATACCAACCGCCAAGAATACCAGCCCGAACAGCAGGCCAAGTTCCAATTGGCCTTGGCCGGTTACAACGGCAGCAATGCCATCAAATGTCACCGTGCCGGTATAGCCGTAAACCAGCGACGCCCCGTAAAGCAGCAGGCCCGAGCTGAGCGCGCCCAGCACGAAAAATTTGAGCCCTGCTTCGGTAGATTTTAGGTTATCACGACGGAATGCGGCCAAAACGTAAAGCGCCAATGACTGTAGCTCCAACCCCATATACAGCGTGATCAGATCGCCGGCGGACACCATGATCATCATGCCGATCGTTGCGAACACAATCAGCACGGGGAATTCAAACTTCATCAAATTAGCGCGGACCAAATATTCACGCGATAGCAACAAAATTGCCGAGGATGCCAGCAAGATTGCAACCTTGGCAAAACGTGCAAACCGGTCATCAATATAGCTGCCGTCGAACGCTGTGCGGGTGCCTTCATAGCCATAGCCAATCCACAGGCCAACAAGTGCCAGAACCACGGCAGATACCCACAAGATCAGGTTATCGCTGCCTTTGCGCCAAACGCCGAGCATCAGCGTAGCCAGCGCAAAGCCAGCCAGCAGCAATTCGGGTAGGATGGTGATTAGATTTTGTTCGATCATCGTCTTTACCCGTTAATGCGCTGGTGCAGTTGTTTGTGCCGCGGCGTCAAGCGCCATGACACTCGTTTCCGGAGCGTGGAAAGGTTCAATCAATGCTGTAACGCTTGGCCCGATAATGTCCAACACCAGTGCCGGATAAATACCCAAGACAAGCGTGGCCACCACCAGCGGTGCAAACAGCCATTTTTCACGTCGGCTCATATCGCTAATTTGCTTTAGGCTTTCCTTCACCAAATCGCCAAACACAACCCGGCGATAAAGCCACAGCGCATAGGCCGCAGACAGGATTACCCCAAAGGTGGCAAAAAACGCTGTCCAAGTTGAAACTTGGAACACACCGGCCAATGTCAGAAACTCCCCCACAAAGCCCGATGTGCCCGGCAGGCCAACATTACCCATGGTGAACAGCATAAAGATCAGCGCGAAGGCTGGCATGCGAATGACAAGCCCGCCATAGGCGGCAATGTCGCGTGTGTGCATACGGTCATAGATAACACCAACCGATAAGAACAGCGCGCCGGAAATAAAGCCGTGGCTGATCATTTGGAATATAGCGCCATCAACGCCTTGCTGGTTGAGCGCAAAAATCCCCATGGTCACAAACCCCATATGGGCGACCGAGGAATAAGCGATCAGCTTTTTCATATCTTCCTGCATCATCGCCACCAATGAAGTGTAGATGATTGCAATGGCTGAGAGCGCAAAGATAAAGCTTTGCAAATGCTCTGCCGCCACCGGGAACATGGGCAAGCTGAACCGTAGAAAGCCATAGCCCCCCATTTTTAGCAAAATAGCCGCCAGAACAACTGACCCAGCAGTCGGGGCCTGAACATGGGCATCAGGCAGCCAAGTATGCACCGGCCACATTGGCATTTTCACCGCAAAACTGGCGAAAAAGGCAAGGAACATAATCGTTTGCGCACCGCCAATAATTTGCCAACCGAGTACCGAAATCGTGTCTGAGCTAAAGTTATGCACAAGCAATGTTGGGATGTCGGTAGTGCCGGCATCCATCCACATTGCGATCATGGCGATGAGCATGAGCACCGAACCAAGCAGCGTATAGAGGAAGAACTTGAAGGCTGCATAAATACGGTCTTTGCCGCCCCAAATGCCGATGATCATAAACATCGGAATCAGGCCAGCCTCAAAAAACACGTAGAACAGCACCAAATCGAGCGCGCAGAACACGCCGATCATTAGCGTTTCCAGCAGCAAGAAGGCGATCATATATTCTTTGACGCGGTGCGTAACATGCCAGCTTGCGCCAATGACAATGGGCATCAGGACCGTTGTGAGCATCACGAACAGGATCGAAATACCATCGACACCCATTTTATAGCGCAAGCCAGCCAGCCACGTGCGGTCTTCAACAAACTGGAAGTCTGTATTGCTAGCGTCAAACCCAGCGAGCAGGAATAGTGAAATGCCGAATGTTACAACGGTGACGCCAAGCGCTAAATATTTGGCGTTACGTTGGGCCATTTCATCATCGCCGCGCATCAAAAATAGCAGGGCAACCGCGCCAAACATCGGCACGAATGTGACCAAAGAGAGCAAGTGTTCGTTCATCAGTGCACCCCTCCGGTCAGCACAAACCAGGTGATGATGGCGCCAACACCAAGGATCATCGCAAAGGCATAGGTAAACAGAAAGCCAGATTGGGCGCGGCCTGCGAGGCGCGTTAACATCGGCACAAAGCGCATTGTTAATCCATTAATCGCGCCATCAACCACAGCGCCGTCGCCACGCTTCCAAAGGAATGTGCCAAGCCATTTGGCAGAGCGCACAAAGATGACGTCATAAACCTCATCAAAATACCATTTGTTCAGCAGGAATTGGTAGGCATCCGGGAAGGTTGCGGCCAAACGCGCCGGGAAATCTTTGCGCCAGATATAAAAGGTCCAGGACAGCGCAAAACCCAGCATCATCGCCACGAAGGGTGAAACCTTAACCCATGTTGGTACGTCATGTGCGGCATGAATTGTGTGGAATTCATGGGCTGAGATAATCGCCGGGCCAAACCAGTCTTCCATACCTTCGCCAAAGAAAGGATCAACCCATAGCATGCCCGCAAAAATCGCCCCAAGCGCAAGAACGGCCAATGGAATAATCATTACATTTGGGCTTTCATGGGCGTGGTCATGTGTGTGCTGGTCACCGCGAGCGGTGCCATAAAACGTCATGAACATTAGGCGCCATGAATAAAAGCTGGTCATGAAGGCCGCTATTACCAACAGCCAAAACGCATAACCGGGGCCACCTGCAAAGGCGCTTTCGATAATTGCGTCTTTGGACAGGAAGCCTGCAAAACCAATCCCAGTTAATGGAATGCCAACGCCGGTAATGGCCAAGGTGCCAATCATCATCGCCCAGAATGTGTAGGGTATTTTTTTGCGTAGCGCGCCGTAGTTTCGCATATCTTGTTCGTGATGCATGGAATGTATAACCGAACCCGCCCCAAGAAACAGCATTGCCTTGAAGAAAGCGTGTGTGAACAAATGGAACATGGCAACCGGATAGGCACCAACGCCCGCCGCGACAAACATATAGCCAAGCTGCGAACAGGTTGAATAGGCGATGACCCGTTTAATGTCATTTTGCACAAGGCCAACCGTTGCCGCAAAAAACGCGGTCGTGGCCCCTATGCCAGTTACAATTAGCAAAGTGCCCGAAGCGTAATCAAATAGCGGCGACATGCGGCAGACAAGAAAGACACCGGCGGTAACCATGGTTGCGGCGTGGATCAGCGCTGACACAGGCGTCGGGCCTTCCATCGCGTCGGGCAGCCAAGTGTGCAAAAACAGCTGTGCTGATTTCCCCATAGCGCCGATAAACAGCAGCAGCGTTAGCGTTTCAATGACTGAAACTTGATAACCTAGGAAGTTGAAGCTTTGCGCCGCCATTTCTGGCCCCATCGCAAAGATCACGTCAAAGCTAATGCTATCCGTGACATAGAAAATACCGAAAATACCCAAAGCGAAACCAAAGTCGCCGACGCGGTTAACGATAAACGCTTTCATCGCCGCCGCATTGGCACTGGGTTTGCGATAGTAAAACCCGATCAGTAAGTATGAGGCGACACCCACGCCCTCCCAACCGAAAAACATCTGCAACAGGTTGTCAGATGTAACCAGCATAAGCATGGCGAAGGTGAAGAATGACAGATAGGCGAAAAAGCGCGGGCGATAGCTTTCGCCCTCTTTCCACTGATCATCATGCGCCATGTAGCCCATGGAATATAGGTGAACAAGCGCCGAAACTGTGGTGACAACTACCAGCATAATTGCGGTCAACCGGTCCATCCGAATGGCCCAATCAACATCAAGCGAGCCGGAGGAAACCCACCGCATAAGGCTGATGGTTTCGGCCTGTTCGTAATGGCCAAAAAAGAGAATCCAGCTTAGCAAAGCTGCTAAAAAAAGCAGGCCTGTGGTTACAATTTGCGCGGCTTTATCGCCGATCAAGCGATGGCCAAACCCGGCTATCAGGGCGCCAATCAGCGGGGCGAATAGGATGATGCTTGCCATAATCTTTGTCCTACCTTAGCCGCCCAAGTAACCAATTGTTGCCGCGACCACCAATATTGGCGTCGGTACAACTGCCAAAATGGCATAACCAAAAATACCAAAGCCGCTTACGCCGACCATTTGGCTCAACCCTTCATCACATTGACGCTTTCAACGTCAATCGACCCACGGTTACGGAAGAAACACACCAGAATTGCCAACCCGATCGCGGCCTCAGCGGCGGCCACTGTCAACACAAACAGCGTGAACACCTGACCAACCAAATCACCGTGATGGACCGAAAACGCCACAAGGTTAATGTTGACCGCAAGCAACATAAGTTCCACCGACATCAGAATAACGATGACGTTTTTGCGGTTTACGAAAATACCGAAAATGCCGGTGACAAACAAAATGGCCGCCACGGTGATATAGTGCTCAACGCCAATCATATGCCCTGCCCCGGTTTGATATCTTTCATGATAACAGCCTCAGCCGGGTCACGGTAAATCTGCGAGAATATGTCTTGGCGCTTAACATCTGTCCGATGACGCAAGGTCAGCACAATGGCACCAATCATGGCGACCAGCAAAATCAGCCCGGCAATTTGAAACACAAAGATGTATTTGGTGTAGATCAGCATCCCAAGTGCTGCGGTGTTGTGAATGTCGTCGGGCGCAGGGGCAATTGCTTCACGCAGGCCCGGCGCATGTTCAGCGAACAGCCAATGGCCGGTGACCAGCGTCAACTCACCAAGTAAAATAAGGCCAATAAGCAGCGCGAGCGGCATGAATTTCGCAACACCTGCCTTAAGCTCGGCGAAATCCACATCCAGCATCATCACGACGAATAGGAACAGCACCGCAACCGCACCGACATAAACGATGACCAAAAGCATGGCCACAAATTCAGCACCCATCAGCACAAACAGCCCGGCTGCCGAGAAAAAGGTCAAGATTAGCCAGAGCACCGAATGCACCGGGTTACGCGCCATCACCACCATAAAGCCAGCGGCCACGGCGACAAAGGAAAACAAATAAAAAGCCAAGGCAGTAATGCCCATGTCTCGTCCCTTCTACTTACGGCCCTAGCGGTAGGGCGCGTCCAGTTCCAGATTACGTGCAATCTCCGCTTCCCAGCGGTCGCCGTTTTCCAGCAGTTTTTCTTTTGTGTAAAACAGCTCTTCGCGGGTCTCAGTTGAAAACTCGAAATTCGGGCCTTCTACAATTGCATCAACCGGGCATGCCTCTTCGCAAAAACCGCAATAAATACATTTGGTCATGTCAATATCGTAACGCGTCGTGCGGCGGCTGCCATCTTCGCGTGGCTCGGCATCAATGGTAATGGCCTGCGCCGGGCAAATCGCTTCGCACAGTTTACAAGCAATGCAACGCTCCTCGCCATTCGGGTAACGGCGCAATGCATGTTCACCCCGAAAACGCGGGCTTAGCGGGCCTTTTTCATGTGGGTAGTTGATGGTGACCTTGGGCTTGAAGAAATACTTAAAGCCAAGTCTAAACCCGGTCAGAAAATCTGACATCAGGAAATATTTGGTCGCCCGTTTCCAGTCAATATCAGCCATATCAGCCCCCCACTGCCCAACGGGCATAGCCCGGCACGCCGTATTGCGCAAAGAATGCCACAATCACAACCCATCCAAGCGACATAGGCAGGAATATTTTCCAACCAAGTCGCATCAACTGGTCATAGCGGTAGCGTGGAACGATCACCTTGACCATCGAGAACAGGAAGATCAGCAGCAGCATTTTGCCGACCATCCACAAAATCCCGTCTGGCAGGCCCGGAACGGGTGACAGCCAACCGCCAAAGAAGAGCACTGTCATGAGCGCGCACATCAGCACAACAGCCATCAACTCGCCAATCATGAATAGCAGAAATGGCGTCGAGGAATATTCAACCTGATAACCGGCCACGAGTTCGGATTCCGCTTCGGGCAGGTCAAACGGTGCGCGGTTGGTTTCAGCCAAGGCAGAAACAAAGAACAGTATGACCATTGGGAAATGCGGCAGCCAATACCAGCTAAACATCCCGTAATCACCCGATTGTGCAAGCACGATCTCGGTTAGGTTCAACGAGCCGGTTGAGATGAGAACCCCCACAATGATGAGTCCGATTGAGACTTCATAGGAGATCATCTGCGCGGCAGAACGAAGCGAGCCAAGGAACGGGTATTTGGAGTTTGATGCCCAACCGCCCATAATCACGCCATAAACCGAAAGCGAAGAGATGGCGAAAATATAGAGGATGCCGACATTGAGGTTAGAAATCACCCAGCCATCATTGAACGGAATAACCGCCCAGCTAATAGTGGCCAGCACAAAGGTGAGCATCGGGGCAAGAAAAAATACGAATTTATCGGCCCCGGCGGGCACGACAATTTCCTTAACGATATATTTGATGAAGTCCGCAAAGCTTTGGAGCAAGCCAAACGCGCCGACAACGTTTGGACCTTTGCGCAGATGCACAGCGGCCCAAACCTTACGCTCGCCATACATAATGAAGGCCAGTGCTACGAGCACCAGCACCGTGACCAGCAAACATTGGCCCAAAATTATCAGAAAGGTGCCAAAGTAAAACCCGAATGTGTCGATCATGAATTCCATGGGCTTACTCCGCCGCCAAAGTTTGGATGCGTGCTGCGGCGATCCGGCTTAGCTCGGCCATGACTTGGCTGGCCCGCGCAATGGGGTTGGTCTGGTAAAAATCTTTGATCGGGTTTACAAAATCACCCTTGCCCATCTTGTGGTCCGTCGGGCCAACCCATTCATTTTCGGGCACCGTATCCAGCGCGGCCAAATGCGGATGCGCTGCAAACATTGCGGCACGCAGGGCGTTTTGGCTATCCCAAGGCTGGGCCGCACCCAATTCTGCCGACAACGCGCGCAGAATAGACCAGTTTTCGCGGGCTTCACCCGGTGCAAAACCGGCACGCAGCGCCAATTGCGGGCGGCCTTCGGTATTGACGAAAATGCCACTTTCCTCGGTATAGGCGGCACCCGGCAAAATAACATCGGCGCGGTGCGCGCCCCGATCGCCATGGCTGCCTTGGTAAATCACGAATGCGCCAAAGGGTATTTCAACTTCGTCAGCACCCAGATTGTAGATAACTTCGGCCCCCTCAAGTGCGGCACTTACCCCGCCTTCGGTTGCACAGCCAACATCCAACGCGCCAACGCGTGATGCAGCGGTATGCAGCACCATAAATTTCGAATTGGTATTTTCAACCAGTGTTTTAGCAGCAGCCAACACAGCCGCAGCATCTGGCCCCATTAAAGCGCCCTGCCCGATGATCACCACGGTGTTCATCTCTTTTGCAGCGCCAATTTTCTTGCCAGCCAGCATTTCCAAGGCTGCACGATCTGTGCCGACATGATGGTATTCATACGTCAAATCAACGGCTTCACCAACAAGGCCAATATTCGCACCACGCAACCAAGCCCTGCGAATGCGGGCATTCAGCACCGGGCTTTCATCGCACGGATTGGTGCCAATAAGCTGAATCATATCAGCGGAATCAATATCGGCGATGCGCGCCGTGCCCACATAACCCGAACGGTCATTTGCAGGCAGGGTCGCGCCATCAAGGCGGCATTCAACTTTGCCACCCATTCCATCAATCAGGTTTTTCAGGGCAAAAGCGGCGTCGGTTGAGGCTAAGTCACCTACAATCCCAGCCCATTTTTTGCCCTTATGGGCAACAATTGCGCTAAAGGCTTCGGCCCAACTGGCGGGCTGCAATTTACCGTCGCGCCGGATATAGGGTTTATCAAGCCGTTGGCGGCGCAACCCATCCCAGATGAACCGGGTTTTATCGGAAATCCATTCCTCATTCACGCCATCATGGTTGCGCGGCAGAATGCGCATGACTTCACGGCCCTTAGTATCAACCCGAATATTCGCACCAAGAGCATCCATCACGTCGATGGTTTCGGTCTTGCGCAGCTCCCACGGGCGGGCGGTAAAGGCATAGGGTTTGGAGGTCAGCGCGCCAACCGGGCACAGGTCAATGATATTGCCCTGCATGTTAGAACTCAGCATCGCGCCCAAATACGTCACAACATCGGAATCTTCGCCGCGGCCCAAAATCCCAAGCTCAGGCACGCCCGCAACCTCGTCAAGGAACCGCACACAACGGGTGCAGGAAATGCAGCGAGTCATGGTGGTGGAAACCAGCGGGCCGAAATCATCATCAATTCGGGCGCGTTTGGGTTCGCGGTAGCGGCTGAAATCAACGCCATATGCCATGGCTTGGTCTTGCAGGTCACATTCGCCGCCTTGGTCACAAATCGGGCAATCCAGCGGATGGTTGATGAGCAGAAATTCCATCACGCCTTCGCGGGCCTTTTTCACCATGGGCGAATTGGTCTTGACGACAGGCGCTTGGCCATCCGGGCCGGGGCGCAGGTCTTTGACCTGCATCGCGCAACTTGCGGTTGGCTTTGGGGGGCCGCCGACGACTTCAACCAAACACATGCGGCAGTTGCCGGCGATGCTCAGGCGTTCATGGTAACAAAAGCGCGGCACCTCAATACCAGCCACTTCGCAGGCCTGCAAAATGGTCATGGCGCCTTCGACTTCAACCTCATTACCGTCGATGTTGATTTTCTTAAGGGTGCTCATGCGTTCACTCCGCCGCCATGGCGCCCATGCGCCCAGTTTTATTGGCCTTAATCCGGTCTTCTATCTCGCCCCGGAAATGGCGCACTAGGCCTTGAATGGGCCAAGCCGCAGCATCACCAAGCGCGCAAATCGTGTGGCCTTCAACCTGCTTGGTTACATCAAGCAGCATGTCAATTTCTTCAACCTCAGCTTCACCGCGCACAAGCCGGTCCATGACGCGCATCATCCAGCCTGTGCCTTCACGGCAAGGGGTGCATTGGCCGCAGCTTTCATGCTTGTAAAACTTGCTGAGCCGCCAAATCGCCTTAATCACGTCGGTTGATTGGTCCATTACAATAACCGCCGCCGTGCCAAGGCCCGAGCGTTGTTCGCGCAGCCAATCAAAATCCATAATCGCATCGTCACACATTTCGGCGGTGAGCAGTGGCACCGAACTGCCGCCGGGTATAACAGCCTTGAGGTTTTTCCAACCACCACGCACGCCGCCACAATGACGATCGAGCAATTCTTTCAATGGTATCGACATTGATTCTTCAACAACGCAGGGGTTTACCACATGGCCGGAAATGCCAAACACCTTGGTGCCATGGTTATTGGGGCGGCCAAAACTGGTAAACCAGCCAGCGCCACGGCGCAAAATCGTCGGCACAACGGCGATGGATTCAACATTGTTTACGGTCGTTGGGCAGCCATAAAGGCCGGCACCAGCCGGAAAGGGTGGCTTCATGCGCGGCATGCCTTTTTTGCCTTCAAGGCTTTCAAGCAGCGCGGTTTCCTCACCACAAATATAGGCCCCGGCCCCGTGGACGAGGTAGAGATCAAAATCATAACCCGATTTCGCGGCGTTTTTACCGAGCAAGCCTGCGTCATAGGCCTCATCAATCGCGGCCTGCAGCGCTTCGCGCTCACGAATAAACTCACCACGGATATAGATGTAACCGGCATTTGCGCCCATGCCGAAACCGGCAATCAGGCAACCTTCAAGCAGTGTATGCGGATCATGGCGCATGATTTCGCGGTCTTTGCAGGTTCCGGGTTCCGATTCATCGGCATTCACCACAAGGTAGGACGGGCGACCATCGCTTTCCTTGGGCATAAAGCTCCACTTCAAGCCGGTTGGAAAGCCAGCACCGCCACGGCCACGCAGGGCGGAATCTTTGACCTGTTGAACAACCCAATCACGGCCCTGTTTCAAGAAACCTGCTGTGCCATCCCAATGTCCACGCGCCATAGCGCCCTTCAGAGAGCGGTCATGCATACCATATAGGTTGGTAAAGATACGGTCCTTATCGGCCAGCATGCCTAGTCTCCCTGCCGCTGGCGCGCTCGCCAGACTTGAAACAAAACGATAATTGCAAAGGCAAAGCCTGCCAAGGCAACCAAATCAAATAACACGGCCCAGCGTTGGGCCAGCCCAATCTGCGCCGAAAGCCATGCACCACCCAAAGACAGCGCAACAGCACCAAGCATAACAACCGATGCCAACCTCGCCTGCACCCGACCAAAGGGCGGCGTTCGCGAATCCCTGTCAGGCTTGTTCATTCAGCGGGTCCTGTATCCGCCAAAACGCGGGCTTGTTCCACCCAATTATCGCGTGAAACGCGCCCTTTAAAGCCTATAAGATTCGCATCAATCCACGCCACCTCGTCTGCCGACCAATTTGCGATTTGTTCATAGTGGAAATAGCCCATGCCTTTGAGCATTGTTTCAAGCCGGGGGCCTACACCTTTGATTTGCTTAAGGTCATCCGCCCCACCAGCCATTGGCACAATTAACGAGCTTGGCCGCGTGCCTTCATCAGCACCCTCATCAACGCCATCGCCATCATAATCGGGGCCGCCATGGTCACCAGGTTCGTCATCTACAATCGTCTGCGCGGCGGCTGGTTTGGCGGTTTGCGGCGCTTCAGGCTCCGCCTTGGGCGCTGCGCTAAACGACGTTGGCATTTCCGGCACAACAATTCCCGCTGACGGATATTCAGCCGCGCAATAGCGCAGCACCGCCCAGTTTGCGACAAGCAACCCGCCGCTTAGGATAAGCAGAGCCAAAACATCGGGAATGATTTTTGCCAATAATAGGCCAGCGATGCCAGCAACCAAGGTCGAAACAGTCAGCCCGACGCCAAGACAAATACTGCAGTCATAGCCTGCACGCTCATCAGTTGTCATTTTGCACCTCGCTTACATATGATTCACAGCACCCAATGTTGGGTTTGCAGGATCTTGGCGCTATTATTGCGCCAAAACACGTGCTCGCGCCACCCATTCATCACGAGTCGCCCGTCCCTTGAATCCCTCAAGGTTGTCATCAACCCAAGATAATTCAGCTGCGGTCCAAGCCGCAACTTGGTCAAAATGGTAAAAGCCCATGCTGTTCAGCAGTTTTTCGAGTCTGGGGCCAACGCCTTTGATCAACTTCAAATCATCTGCAACGCCATTTCGCGCCGCACTCAGTGTTGCCGGCTTTGCGGCTTGTGCAAGCGGTGCTGTTGCGATTGGTTCAATGGCGAGCTTCGTAACGTCCGGCCTAGCAACCGATTTGGTTTTTGCTTTACGCGTTAGAATTGGAACTTCGTCGCCGTGAATACGCTTAATAGTATCGCCAAGCGCTATGGCGCGCGCGACGGAACCATTAAATTCCTCACCCGATCGTTCGGTTAGTGTGGTTAAACCGCCAGCAGGTTCGCACGAAAAACGGCCAGTTTGCGAGCCGGGTTTTGGCACTTCACCGCGACCTAAGGCCGCCAGTATTGCCTTAAAGCTTTCAGCGGTCAGGTCTTCGTAATAATCTTTGCCGATCTGGACCATTGGCGCATTGGCGCAGGCCCCAAGGCATTCAACCTCTTCCCAGCTAAACTTGCCATCGGCCGAAATGTCATGCGCATTGGCAGCAATTTCATAGCGGCAAATTGAAATCAGGTCTTCTGCACCGCAAATCATGCAAGATGTCGTGCCGCAAACCTGAATATGTGCAACAGATCCAACGGGTTGCAGCTGAAACATAAAGTAGAATGTCGCAACTTCCAGCGCACGCATATAAGCAAGGCCAAGCATTTCGGCGATATGCTCAATCGCGGGGCGGGTTAGCCAACCTTCTTGTTCTTGGGCGCGCCAAAGCAGCGGAATAACCGCGCTGGCCTGGCGGCCTTCTGGGTATTTCGCAATTTGCGCATTTGCCCAAACCAAATTGGCTGGGGCAAATGCGAAGGATTCAGGCTGTTCCCGGTGTAGACGTCGCAACATTTAGCGACACCCCGTCGTGCCTTTGAGGATCAGCGCGCTGGCATTCGGCAGGAACTGAATTTTGCCCTCATTGGACAGTTCGGCCACAAGAACCGAAGCTTCATTCATCGTCAGACCTTGTTCAGGCAAAAGGCGAACAAATTCGTGCATATGGATCGCACAACCATTCATCTCGATGAAGGCCACCAACAAATCACGGGCGCTGAAAGCAGACCCGGCGACTGCAGCTGGCGCTGCGGCAGGAGCGGCCTCAACAACAGCTGCGGCGGGCGCAATTTCTGTTGATGTGATCGGCGCGGCAGCGACCATAACTTCACTCGGATCGCAGATTGATGTATCAAGAACCAACATTTGTGATTCAGGATCAAATGCAGCAAGACCGGCCATAACGAGGCGTGAGCCCGCAACGAAGGCATCATCAGCGGCAAGGTCGCTTCCGGCGAAAACTTCACCAACATTTGATTCAGCAACCGCACATTCATGCGATTTCAGCACTGAAACGAATGTGGCAATTTCGGGTTTTGCAAGCAACGGATGCGCCAAGTCATCACCTGGCTCAAGGCATGTTGCCGCGTCCAGCGTTAAAACATCGGTCGCAAAGTCATAGCTAAGTTGCCCACTATTTACCATTTGGCCCGCAGATTGCCGCACCATACCTTCGGCAACCCCATTGGATGAAAACTCGCCCACCAATGTTGACATGCGCATGGCGCATTCATTTCCGCGCAGAGATGCCAGCATTTGCGATGTTAGCTCGTCTGCCCCTTGGGCATACACACCAGTTCCGCTTGCCATAAAGGCACAAAGGGCGAGTAGTTTCTTCATCTGTCAACCTCTCCAAACACGATGTCCAGTGTGCCAATTATAGCTGACACGTCTGCTAATTGATGACCTCGACCCACAAAATCCAGCGCTGCAAGATGTGGGTATCCCGGTGCACGCAACTTTACCTTGTAAGGCTTATTGCTTCCGTCCGCGACTAAATAAACACCAAATTCACCTTTTGGGGCCTCTACCGCGGCATAAATTTCACCTTCTGGCACGTGAAAGCCCTCGGTGTAGAGTTTGAAGTGGTGAATAAGCGCTTCCATTGATGTTTTCATCTCGGCACGCTTGGGTGGTGTCAGCTTACCGCGGGCCGACACTTCATCCCCTTCACATTCGCCTAGCTTGGCAATGCACTGCTGAATGATTCGTACAGATTGAACCATTTCATGCATGCGCATCATATACCGATCATAGCAATCACCGCGGGTACCGACCGGTATTTCAAACTTAAATTCGTTATAGCATTCATAGGGTTGGTTGCGCCGCAAGTCCCAAGCCACGCCGGTTGAGCGCAACATAACGCCCGTCATGCCCCAAGCCTGCGCATCAGCCGCACCTACAACACCAATATCTACGTTACGCTGTTTGAAAATCCGGCTTTCCGTTAGCAGGCCGCCAAGGTCGTCAAGCACCTTCGGGAAGGTCTCGGTCCAGGCTAGAATATCATTGAGCAGGGCAACGGGCAGATCCTGATGCACACCGCCCGGCCGAAAATAGGCGGCGTGAAGTCGGGCACCCGAGGCGCGCTCATAAAAGATCATCAGCTTTTCACGCTCTTCAAAACCCCAAAGCGGCGGGGTCAGCGCGCCAACATCCATGGCCTGCGTGGTAACGTTCATCAGGTGGTTCAAAACCCGGCCAATCTCGCAATACAGCACGCGGATCAGGCTTGCACGGCGCGGCACTTCGGTGCCAGTCAGCCGCTCAATTGCCAAACACCAAGCATGTTCTTGGTTCATCGGCGCCACATAATCCAACCTATCAAAATAGGGTAGGTTTTGCAGATAGGTGCGGCTTTCCATCAGCTTTTCGGTGCCGCGATGCAGCAAGCCGATATGCGGATCCACGCGCTCAACAATCTCGCCGTCAAGCTCCAACACGAGGCGCAACACGCCATGTGCTGCAGGGTGTTGCGGGCCAAAATTAATGTTGAAATTGCGAATCTGCTGTTCGCCGGTCAGCACGTCGGGCTGGGTTCCGTCCATCATTTCGCACCCTCTATCTCGGGCAGAATGTATTTGGCACCCTCCCAAGGCGACATAAAGTCAAACTGGCGGTATTCCTGAACCAAAGACACAGGCTCATAAACAACACGTTTTTCAACTTCGTCATACCGAAGTTCGACATAACCGGTTGTGGGGAAATCTTTGCGCAGCGGATGACCGCGAAAACCGTAATCGGTTAACAGGCGGCGCAGGTCGGGATGGCCGGTGAACACGACGCCATACATGTCAAAAACTTCACGCTCATACCAATTGGCAACAGGGAACACCGAAATGATGCTGGCCATTGCCCGGTCAACCGCAATCTCGGTTTTAACGCGAATGCGAAAGTTATTAACCATGGAGAGTAAGTGATAGACGACCTCAAAGCGTTTTTCGCGCTCGGGATAGTCAACCGCTGTTATATCAATCAGCGTTGAAAAACGTGTGCCGCTATCTTGCTTCAAAAACTCCATGAAGCTGACAAGTTGAGTCGGCACAATATGAACGCAGAGTTCACCATTACGAATTGCGTAACTTTGCACCGCATCGTCGCGGCGGGTTTGCAGCAGGTCGGCAAGCTCTTGAAGGGCCTCGGGCATCATCCCCTCCTAGCGCGCAATTGTGCCGGTGCGGCGCATTTTACGCTGCAACTGCAAAATGCCGTAAAGCAATGCTTCGGCTGTTGGCGGGCAGCCGGGCACATAAATATCAACAGGCACAATCCGGTCACATCCACGCACAACCGAATAGCTGTAATGGTAATAACCGCCGCCATTGGCGCAAGACCCCATTGAGATCACATAGCGCGGTTCGGGCATCTGGTCATAAACCTTGCGCAATGCCGGGGCCATTTTATTGGTCAGCGTGCCAGCCACAATCATCAGGTCTGATTGGCGCGGCGTGGCGCGTGGCGCAATGCCGAATCGTTCTGCATCCAAGCGTGGCATAGAGGTGTGCATCATCTCAATTGCGCAACAGGCCAGACCAAAGGTCATCCAATGCAGGCTACCGGTGCGCGCCCAATTGATAACAGATTCGGTTGACGTAAGGATAAAGCCCTTATCGGCAAGCTCATTATTCAATAGCAGGGCCGCAGATTCTTTATCTGCACCCGCGCTTGATGTGCCCGCAGGCGTTGTAGTCGCAGTCATGACCATTCAAGCGCCCCCTTCTTCCATTCGTAGGCAAAACCAATCGTCAATACGCCTAGAAATACCATCATCGACCAAAATCCAAGCAGGCCCACATCCTTGAACGCTACGGCCCATGGAAACAGGAATGCGATTTCGAGGTCAAAAATAATGAACAGAATCGACACCAGATAGAACCTGACATCAAATTTCATGCGCGCATCATCAAACGCGTTAAACCCACATTCATAGGCTGACACCTTTTCAGGGTCGGGGTTCCGCACGGCCAGCACCAAGGCGGCCAATAGCAAAACGAGCCCTAACCCTATGGCCAGACCCAGAAAAATTAATATGGGAAGATACTCGCGCAGCAGGTCTTCCAAATCTCTACTCCTTTGCGCCGAAATAACAATCCGCCTGCATTGGCTAAGCCACATGGTGCGGTTGCATATCGCTTTGATACAATTGCGGTTTACCCTTGCAACCGCGCGGCGTCAACCAAACTTGGTGCATCTCATGACACTGAAGCTATAAAGAAATTACCGTAACCTGCCGCATTTATGCCGCAATTTGTTTCATTTATTCACCTTGACGTGAGTTCAAGGTCTTGTGAGTCGCTTGTGAACACGCCTTCGGGTTAGGCATCGAATTGTCGAAGATGTCGACCGAGAGTTAAAAACAAAAGGAATTCGAAATGTCTGCAAATATCCTCAGAGGCTTCGCGCTCGCTGGTTCAGTCGCTGTTGCATTGGCTGCCCATACCGGCACAGCCGCCGCACAAGAAAACGAAAAATGCTTTGGCGTCGCCCTTGCTGGTGCGAATGACTGTGCAGCTGGCGCCGGCACCACATGTGCAGGCACATCGTCAGTTGATTATCAGGGCAACGCTTGGTCGCTTGTTCCTGCTGGCACCTGCGCAAGCATGGAACTACCTGCAATGGCCGATGGCTCCGCACGTATGGGCGCGCTTGAAGAGCTGGAGCGTGACCTACCCGCATAAACTGTGGCATAATAGAAAGGTAGGGCCCATTGCTGGCCCTACCAAACGATCTAGGAGGCCACATGCTTGATACGCGCGCATTTGAACCGATTCCGAACGCGCCCGGCGTTGGCTATAAACCCCAACATATGAACAATATCTTGGCCGATAGCGGCACAGTGCGCTGGCTTGAAATTCATGCCGAGAATTACATGGGCGATGGCGGCCCGCAACTTGCCCAGCTTCGCCATTTGCGTGAACGTTTTCCCATTTCCTGCCACGGCGTTGGCCTGTCGATCGGTGGGGAAACCCGCCTTGATCCTGATCATTTGGCGCGGCTAAAACACCTTACCAAATGGCTGCAACCAGCCCTGTTCAGTGAGCATTTGGCTTGGTCGAGCCATGATACAGGCTTTATGAATGACCTGCTCCCGCTCCCCTATAATACGGCCTCAGTAACCCACGTAGCTAACCATATTGATGAGTTGCAAGCGGCCATTGGTCGCCAAATGCTACTCGAAAATCCTTCGCTTTATGTGGCTTTCACCGAATCAACGATGGATGAAATTGGTTTTTTGTCTGAAGTGCAAAAGCGTACGGGCTGCGGGTTGTTGCTAGACGTGAACAATGTGTTCGTTTCAGCTACCAACCAAAATTATTCCCCCGAAGCCTATATTGACGCGTTTCCAGTCGAATATATCGGCGAAGTGCATTTGGGCGGGCATGATGAGCAAGCAGATGACCATGGCGCGCCGCTGTTAATAGACAGCCATGACGCCGCCGTGGTTGACCCGGTTTGGGCACTATATGCGCGCCTAATTGGCCGTTCTGGCCCGCGCCCGACGTTGATTGAATGGGATAATGACATCCCAGAATGGGACGTTCTGGCAGCCGAAGCGGCGCGTGCGCAAAGTGTTTTGGCAACGCAATGAACCAAAGCCAATTCGCCGCCGCATTGCTTAATAATAAAGCCCCGGTGCCCGAAGGTGTGGTGGACCCACAGGGCCGCCCGGCTGGCAGACGCTTTGATGTCTATCGCAACAATGTCATTGTATCGCTGAGTAAGGCACTGGCCGCTGCCTATCCCGTGGTTGAAAAACTGGTTGGTCCGGCGTTTTTTGGGGCCATGGCCAATGTTTATGTGCGGGCCAACCCACCCAAAACACCGTTGATGATTCACTACGGCGCTGAATTTCCCAATTGGGTGGCAACCTTTCCACCCGCCGCCAGCCTGCCCTATTTGCCCGATATTGCCCGGCTAGAACGTGCAAGGCGCAAAACCTATCATGCTGCTGACAGCCAACCAGCCGACCCGGCATTGCTTGGAACCCTGCGTGATGACGAGTTGGCCCGCGCCCGATTTCATTTTCTCGACGCGATGCACATCGTCGCCTCGCCCTATCCGATATTTTCGATTTGGAAAAAAAATATGGAAGATCCTGCGCTTATTTTGCCGAAAACAGGTGAAATCGTGCTTATAGCCCGCCCGGTTGATGATTTGGAAATGCGCCTTATCACGCCCCAAGTTGCAACATTCCTCGGCCATTTACTGCACACAAACTTGGGCGATTCACTTGACAAAATGGATGAGGATTTTGATTTTGCGTCCACGCTTGGTGGCATTCTTTCAGCACGATTATTGACTAATATAACAATCAATCCGGCCTAAAAGGCAAAATTGAAGGGACAGTGTAATGAGTATTATTTCCGGGCTATTGGGCCTGCATGACCGCATTTTTACAGGAATTGAACGCGCCGCAGGCAGTTGGCTTATCCCCACATTGGCCCGCTTTTCCTTTGCCGCCGTTCTTTTGGTTTATTTTTGGAATTCAGCCAGCACCAAATTGGATGGTTTTGGCCTATCCATTGGCGCCTATGCGCAAATATTTCCGCAAAAGGCCGAGGCGGTTTTGTATGACCCTTCGCAATTTAGCCTGATTGAGGTGCTGATCATCTGGGCTGGCACTTTGGCCGAATTCGCCCTGCCCGCGCTGATCGTGTTTGGGCTATTCACACGGCTCGCCTCATTTGCAATGATCGGTTTTATTTTGGTGCAAAGCCTAACCGATATTTTGGGACACAATGCCGATATTGCTACAATCGGTAGCTGGTTTGATGCGGTTGAAAATGCCCGCATTCTTGATTTGCGCACATTTTGGGTATTCGTGTTAATCGTGCTTATTGCCAAAGGCGCAGGGCCACTATCACTCGATCGGCTCATCGGGCGACGCTAGGTCGCGCCCTTTAAACCCTGTTGCAATCGCAATTTTTTCACTGGAATCCTTGCGTGAGCTTGGCGGCTTCATGTGATAAACCTTGGTGAAGTTTTTCTTCATCAGGTTTAGCACCGTCTCCTCAGCGCCCCCCGCCAGAACCTTGGCTACAAACGTGCCGCCGGGTTCCAGCACATCCAACGCAAAATAAAGAGCAGCCTCAACCAGCGCGACAATGCGCAAATGGTCGGTTTTCGGGTGGCCCGATGCTGAGGCGGCCATGTCAGACATCACAACATCAGCGCCGCCGCCCAGCCAAGCTTTAACTTTGTCATCCGCCTCATCTTCCAAAAAGTCGAGTACATACAACTCGACTCCGGGAATCGGCTCAACCTCCTGCAGGTCAATGCCCAGCACATAGCCTTGCTTTTTGCCCTTACGCTCGCCAAGCGCGTTCACCCGCGTTGCCGCAACTTGGCACCAACCGCCAGGCGCACATCCAAGGTCCACGATGCGCGCGCCGGGCACCAAAAACCGAAACCGGTCATCCACTTCCATAATTTTATAGGCCGCGCGCCCCCGAAAGCCCTCTTTCTTGGCACGAATGACATAGGGGTCGTTCAATTGGCGTTCTAGCCAGCGTGTCGACGAAATTTTTCGACCCTTTGCAGATTTAACCCGCACGCGTAATTCACGCTGGCCGCGCCCTGATGTGCTCATGAAAGTGGGTGCCCTTCTGTTAGCACGCCATCCGCGCTCATCAATGAAAACAATATGCCCTCGCGCAAACCGCGATCGGCAACCCGGATATTCTGGGCAGGCCAAATACGCAAGATCGTTTGCAAAATCGCCGCGCCTGACATGATCAGTTCAGCGCGATCACGTCCTATTCCGGGCTCATTGCGGCGGCCATCTGGCCCCAAATCGAGAAATTTGCGGATAACCGTTTCAACATCACCCGCCGCCATGCTCATACCGTCAACCTTTTGCCGGTCATAGCGGCGCAGCCCCAAATGCATGGCCCCGACCGTTGTAACGGTGCCCGAGGTGCCAATCATCTGTAACCCATCCAACCACTGGCCGTTGCTGCCTGTGGCATAAGGCGAAAACGCGACCATTTGTTCTTCAAAATAGCACGACATCAGGGCAAACCGCGCTGAATCATCGTCAACATCGGCATAGCGTTGCAGCAATGTTGCGACACCAAGCGGCACCGAAATCCAATCAATCACCCGCGCGCCACGCGCCTCAAGTATCGCTTGGGCTTGTTGGCCGGGTTTAAGCCCAATCATCGCCTTAATGCGCGTTGCAGCATCAACACCTGACAGGTCAATCCACACCAATTCGGTTGATCCACCGCCAATATCAATCACCAAAACCTGCCGCGCATCAGCAGATACAAGCGGCGCGCATGAAATGACAGCAAGGCGGGCTTCTTCTTCAGGGCGGATAATTTCAAGCCGCAATCCGGTTTCACGCCGAATCCGTTCCAGAAACTCAGCGCCATTAGATGCGCGGCGGCAGGCTTCAGTTGCTACCAACCGCGTGCGTTTAACACCCAGTTTTTTAAGTTTGCGTGCGCAAACATGAAGCGCTTGTAGCGTGCGTGAAATGCCAGCTGAAGAAAGTGAACCTGTCCGCTCCAAATCAATGCCCAAGCGGACAGATTTAGAGAACGCATCGACAATGTCAAAATGCGCCCCTTTGGGTTGGGCAATCAGCATGCGGCAGCTGTTCGTGCCCAGATCCAATGCAGCATAAAGTGGTGCCGGCGCGGCATCGCGCGTCGGGCGCCGTTGCTGCGCACGGGCACCCGTTTGTCGGCTTGTATCGCCGAAATCGGTCAATGTTCTAATCCTATCCGCCTTGTGGCGGCGTTTGAAGAAAGGCTAACCCATCTGCAAACGCCCCGCAAGCGGGCAGTGCTTAGGCGACAGCATTCCCAACAGCCATGGCCGGTGCCATTGGCTGAACGCCAATAGCGCGCGCGAGGTCATAGCTAAGATCTGGGTTGTTGAGCGTGTAGATGTGGAAATCATTTACCCCCTCTTGGCCCAAATCATCACATAGCTCGGCTGAAATTGCGACCGATAGAAGCGCGGTTTGCGCTTCAGTTTCGCAATGCCGATAAGCTTGCACCATCCAATCGGGGACAGTGGTGCGGCAACGGGCTGCAAAACTGGCCATTTTGCCAAAGTGTTCTACTGGTAATATACCGGGGATTATTTTCTGGGTGATACCTGCCGCAACGCAAGCGTCACGGAACCTTAGATAGGTTTCAGCCTCAAAAAAGAATTGCGTGATCGCCTGATCGGCACCGGCATCAAACTTGCGTTTCAAGTTTTCAATATCGGCGGCCATATCAGCCGAATCGGGGTGTTTTTCGGGGTAAGCGGCCACCGAGATTTTAAAGCCGCCCTGCTCACGCAGGCCCGCCACAAGGTCAGCCCCGCTTTGAAACCCGTCTGGATGCGGCTCAAAGCACGTTGCACCTTTTAGGGTATCGCCGCGCAGGGCAACAATGTGCCGCACACCCATGCGCGCATAGCTACGCGCCGTGGCCAGCGTTTCGGCGCGACTTGCGCCCACGCAGGTTAAATGTCCGGCGACATTTAGCCGGGCACGATCGCGAATTGTCAGTATCGCCGCATTTGTGCGATCTCGCGTCGTGCCACCCGCACCATAGGTTACGGATACGAACGCGGGCGCTAAATTGGCCAATCGTTCGACCGAACGCCATAAGCGCAGGTTTGCCTCGGGGGAATGTGGGGGAAAGAATTCGAATGACAGGCTTGGCGCCCGCCCTAGGTTTGTGTTTTGCATCGGTCCATACCGTCAATGATTGTTGCAGTGCACAAATCCTACACGATATTCCCGACCGTTCAAGCTATATTTCCGACACGCCCACCTTGCACAAAATATCTAAATTCGTCATCTGTCGTTTCTGCATCTGCACAAGTCGCCATTCTCCACTGACGACGTCGCAATTGGGCGCAAATAGCGCAAGAAAACTAAAGGATTTTGTGATGGCCGATGTCGTAGTTGTTTACTGGCGTGATATTCCTGCCCAAGTGATTGTGGGCAAGGGGCGGCGTGCGGCCAAGGTGCAGCTGCCCGAACGGTTTGAACAGGCAATTGACCGCTGCGCTATGAAAATTGGTGCGCGTGATTCGGATGCTTATTTGGCCGAATGGCGCAAAGCGGCCCCCTATGCTGTTGAAGGTGAGGACGAGGCCGTAGTGCGCAGCGAAGCGAGCCGGCTTGAAACGGAATACGATCAGGACCGCATAAAGGCGTTGATCAGCAATAACGGTTGGAACGCGGCCTAGCCGCATCATGATGGACTGGAGAACGCTCATGGCCTCAATCCTGCCTTTTGGTCGTAAAAAACCCAAAAATGCCCCTGCGCCGCGTGATGCGATGGCCGCGTTTTTGAACAATTTCTCAATTGAAGTCATGCCGCGCACGGCGGAAAAAATTGCCGATTTTCGCGCCATTCTGCCCGCAGGCACGCGCGTTTACGTAGCCCATATTGATGGTACACCCATTGAAGAAATGGTGGCGACCGCCAAGCGCATAACTGACGAAGGCTTCCCAGTTATGCCGCATTTCCCATCGCGCATAATTGCCGATGCTGCGATGCTCGAAAACTGGATCGAGCGCTACAAAGATGTTGGCGTTTCCCAAGCCCTGCTGCTTGCCGGTGGCGTTGATAAGCCGCGCGGTGATTTTCATAGCTCCATGCAGATGATGGAAACCGGCTTGTTTGATAAGCACGGGTTTGCACGCTTGCATGTTGCTGGCCATCCCGAAGGCAATAAAGATATTGACCCAAAAGGCGGCGACGCTGCGGTGATGGAAGCGTTGCGCTGGAAGCAGGCGTTTTTGGCCCGCACTGATGCAAAAATGGCCATTGCCACACAGTTCTGCTTTGAGGCTGGCCCGGTTATTGAATGGGCAAACAAGCTGAAGGCCGAAGGCATTGATCTGCCTGTGCATATCGGCATTGCTGGCCCGGCCAAGCTACAAACCATGATCAAATTCGCCATGACCTGTGGTGTTGGCGCATCAATGCGCGTATTACAACGCCGGGCTAAAGACGTAACCAAGCTGGTTATGCCTTTCACGCCAGATGAAATTTTGGGCGATCTGGCAGTGCATAAAGCCGCCAATCCTAATTTTAACATCGAATCCGTACATTTCTTTCCGCTTGGCGGCATCAACACCACAGCTGAATTCTTAAAACCTCATCTGAAAAGCGATAGCGACTCCTCCGCTGCCAATGCCTAAACTCTGACCTTCAGGAACCACAATATGACCCGCACGATTGTCGAAAGCGCCACGAAAACCGCGATCATCGGCTTTGATCAGCCGTTCTGTGTTATCGGTGAGCGTATTAATCCGACGGGCCGCAAAACCTTGGCCGCGCAGCTTGAGGCGGGCGACTTTTCAACCGTTGAACGCGATGCGCTCGAACAGGTGGCGTGTGGGGCAACTATGCTCGATATCAACGCCGGTGTTGTTTACAACTCCAACCCTAATCCAAATGAAACTGAGCCGCCGCTGATGCGTGCCATGATCGAACTTGTTCAGCGCTTGGTTGATGTGCCGCTTTGTATTGATAGCTCGGTGCCCGGCGCGCTGGCCGCTGGGCTTGAGGCGTGCAAAGGTCGCCCGCTTGTAAACTCGGTCACCGGTGAAGAAGACCGGCTCGAAATTGTGCTGCCACTGATCAAAAAATACAATGTGCCGGTTGTGGCCATTTCTAATGATGATACCGGCATTTCAATGGATCCGGATGTGCGCTTTGCGGTCGCCAAAAAAATCGTAGAACGTGCTGCCGATTTCGGCATTCCTGCGCATGACATTGTGGTTGATCCGCTTGTAATGCCAATTGGTGCTTTGGCCGATGCAGGCCAACAGGTGTTTGCGCTTGTGCGCCGCCTGCGTAATGAGTTGGGTGTAAATACTACTTGTGGTGCGTCAAACGTAAGCTTTGGCTTGCCGCATCGCCACGGTATAAATGCCGCCTTCCTGCCCATGGCGATGGCCGCTGGTATGACAAGCGCCATAATGAACCCAACCCGCCATGTTGAAATGGAAGCCATCCGCGCCGCCAACCTGCTTATGAATAATGATGCTCACGGCGCGGAGTGGATCAGATTCAGCCGCATCACCGACGCCGTTAAAGAAGGCGCAACATTTGCCGAAGCATCGGCGGCTGTTGCGGCGGCGGGCAGCTCTGGTCGTGGTGGGCGCGAAGGGCGTGGCACGCGTCGTCGCGGCTAGGTCCACTGGGCTAGACATGGCAGACTTGCGGCCATAGAGATACGAGCGGGGCCCCTCTGGCCCCGCTTTTTTTGGTAAATCACATGAAATTCTCACCCACGCGCCAACCGGGCATTGTTGAATTTACGCTGCTCATCGCAGCCTTAACTTCAATTTTGGCACTGGGTATTGATGCGATTCTGCCCGCAATGCCAGGGATCAGTGCTGAGTTTTCATTAAGCGACCCGAATGCGATTCAGCTGATCGTGACCTATTACGTGCTTGGTATGGGCGCTGGGCAAATTGTATTTGGCCCGGCATCTGATTCATATGGCCGTAAACCTGTTATTTACTGGGGTATGGGGCTGTTTTTGCTTGGCTCAATTATATGCGCAATGTCGCATGATTTTGATACTTTGCTGATCGGCCGTTTGGTGCAGGGGGTTGGCGTTGCCGCCCCGCGCGCGGTGACAATGTCCATGGTGCGCGATCTTTATGCGGGCCGTGAAATGGCCAAGGTTATGTCGGTTGCCAGCGCCGTATTCATTTTAGTGCCTGCGATCGCGCCAACGCTTGGCGTTGCTATTCTGAGTGTCGGCAGTTGGCGTAGCATATTTGTATTCATTCTTATTGTGGGCAGCGTCGTTGTGCTTTGGCTGACGCTGCGCCAGCCCGAAACCCTACCAACCCATAAAAGGCGCGCGTTCAGGCTTGGCGTTATCCTATCGGGCATTGCGGACGTGCTGCGCAGGCGCGAAAGCATTGCCACAATTTTAGCGGCTGGCCTGTCAACCGCGCCGCTATTTGGCTATCTTGGCGCTTCACAGCAAATATTCTCAGTAACGTTTAACCAGCCTGATAATTTTCCCTATCTTTTCGGGGCCTTGGCGCTCAGCATTGGTGCGGCATCGCTTGTCAACGCCCGGCTCGTTATGCGGTATGGTATGCGGTTTTTATCGCGTAGCGCGGCGGGAGTTTCAGCCATATTGGCGATAGTTTATCTTACCGCCTATATGCTTTTACCAATCCAAAACATGTTGGTTCCCTTCATGATTTGGGGCATGGGCACTTTCTTTTGCCTTGGCATAATGTTTGGCAACCTGTTTTCCATTGGTATGGAACCACTGGGCCATTTGGCCGGCGTTGGCGCGGCTGTGCTTGGTAGCCTAACAACCGTAATTTCAGCAGCCCTTGGCAGCCCAATCGGCCAAGCGTTTGATGGCAGCGCATTGCCAATCATCTTATCATTTGCGGTTTTGCACGGCCTCACCTATCTCATCATCCGCTATATGCTTCATGCACCAGACGCGCCATGACAGGAAATAGCGACGACATGGCGCGTTCTTGCTGGAATCTGCCGCCTATCTGCTAATGCCAACGCAACCAACCGCTATCGTGAACCAAAACGACAGGGCTAAAAAATGACCTCCGAGCATCTCGTAATTTTCACGCCATCCGGCAAACGCGGCCATTTTGCAGCGGGCACGCCCATACTTACAGCCGCTCGCCAGTTGGGGGTTGATCTGGATTCGGTTTGCGGTGGCCGTGGTATTTGTTCCAAATGCCAAATCACGCCCAGCTTTGGTGAATTTTCAAAGCATGGCGTAACGGTAAGTGAAACGGCCCTAAGCCCGTGGAACGCGGTTGAAGAACGTTATAAATCTATTCGCGGGCTTATTGATGGCCGCAGGCTGGGTTGCCAGGCAACCGTGCAAGGCGATGTAGTAATTGATGTTCCACCCGAAAGTCAGGTGCATAAACAAGTGGTGCGCAAGCGTGCCGAAGCCCGCGAAATCCATATGGACCCGGCAACACGCCTCTATTTTGTTGAAGTGACCGAACCAGACATGGACGAACCCTCGGGCGATGTTGAACGCTTGATTGATGCGTTGCAAAGCCAATGGAACCTTGGCCATATCAAGGCAGACTTATCGGTTCTGCCGATGCTGCAAAAAGCACTTCGTAAGGGCAAATGGCAGGTTACTTGCGCGGTTTACCGTTCACATGAAGATGGCGAAGCCCAAATTCTGCATGTATGGCCCGGCTACCATGAGGAGCCGATTTACGGTTTGGCCGTCGATTTAGGCTCCACCACCATCGCGGCCCATTTGTGCAATTTGCAAACCGGCGAAGTTGTCGCCTCAAACGGTGTGATGAACCCGCAAATCCGCTTCGGCGAAGACCTGATGAGCCGTGTTTCTTATGCCATGATGAACCCCGGTGGCGATGCCGAGATGACAGAAGCCGTGCGCGAAGCCATGAACGGCCTTGTGCAGCAACTAACCATTGAAACACTTGTCGCCCCTGAATCGATTTTTGAAATCGTGCTCGTGGCCAACCCGGTTATGCACCACTTATTCTTAGGAATCGACCCGGTAGAGCTTGGCCAAGCGCCGTTTGCACTGGCCACGGCTGATGCAATCCATTTGCGGGCAAGCGATGTTGGGTTGCGCCTCCACCCCAATGCACGAGGTTATATTCTGCCCTGCATCGCGGGCCACGTTGGCGCTGACGCGGCGGCTGTTACCTTGTCTGAATCGCCGCATTTGTCGGAAGATTTGGTTTTGGTTGTTGATGTTGGCACAAATGCCGAAATTCAGCTTGGCAATAAGCACAAGGTTTTGGCCTGTTCCTCACCCACGGGCCCGGCCTTTGAAGGGGCGCAAATTTCATCGGGCCAACGCGCCGCGCCTGGCGCTATTGAACGGTTGGAAATTAACCCCGAAACCAAAGAGCCCCGATTTCGTGTCATTGGCAGCGATATCTGGTCAGATGAACCGGGCTTTGCCGAGGCGACGCTGACCTCGGGTGTCACCGGAATTTGTGGCTCAGGCATCATTGAAGCTGTGGCCGAAATGCGCATGGCTGGGATTGTGGATGCCGCTGGCCTCATTGGCAGCGCCGAGCAAACCGGAACAAACCGGTGCATTTTAGAAGGCCGCACCCATACCTATGTCATCTATGACTCACGCAGCACCGGCGGCACGCTGATATCTGTCACCAATGGTGACATTCGCGCCATCCAACTGGCCAAGGCCGCGCTGTATGCGGGTGCGAAATTGCTGATGGATGAGATGGGCGTAACCGATGTTGACCGCGTTATTTTGGCCGGGGCGTTTGGTGCGCATATCTCGCCCAAACACGCTATGGTTTTGGGCATGATACCGGATTGCGATGTGTCCAAAGTAACATCGGCAGGTAATGCGGCAGGTACAGGCGCGCGCATTGCGCTGCTTAACGTTGGCCAGCGGCGCGAAATTGAAGCGGTTGTTAAGCAAATTCAAAAGGTTGAAACCGCCATTGAACCCCGGTTTCAGGAACATTTTGTCAACGCCTCAGCTATTCCTAATGCGGTGGACCCATTCACCCGCCTCCGCGCCATTGCCCCCCTGCCCGATGTGTCATTCAACATCAAACCCGGCAATGAAGAAGGCGGCCGTCGGCGACGTCGGGGGTAAGCATTTCGCTTGACCGTGTAGGCCGCTCGGGCTAATCGGTGGCCCATGCGGGTGTAGCTCAATGGCAGAGCAGAAGCTTCCCAAGCTGATACGATGGATTTCATCCCGTATCATCCAGTGCCTAACAGTTTATAATAATTGATATAATTGTTGTGGCGCGTAGCATGGGGTTTCATCTACTAGCATGCCATTACCTACAAAAAGCCGACAAAATGTCAAAACTCACAGAGACCTTCGTTCGCAAGATATCCCATGCAAAAACCGGGACTGATAAGTATTGGGATGGCGAGGTGAAGGGGCTGGTGCTGTTTACGGGCAAGCAGTCCAAAACCTGGTATTTTCAAAAGGATGTTGAGGGTCAGACCAAGCGCATCCTGATCGGGCGCTATCCAGTGGTGAGCGCGGCTGTTGCGCGCCAGACGGCGATGGAGCTTTCGCTTGGCATGTCGCGCGGCGTCGGGCGCTTGGTACAAGAGGGTGCACCGCGGCTGGCCAAGGCGCTCGACATATATTTGGCGCGCCCAAAACTGCGATCCGAAGCGCATAAGGCTGGAATGCGGCAATTGTTTGATCGCCATCTGCGAGACTGGCTGCAATTGCCGCTGACGGAGATCACAAAATCGAAGGTGGTCGATCGCCACATGGCGCTGGCCGCATCGCCTTCAACGGCCAATCATGCGTTGAAGTATTTTCGCACGGTCTGGAACCACGCCAGGCGAACGCATGATTTGCCTGAATCTCCGACGATGGCGATCGAGTGGTATGAGGAGGCGCCAGACGGCCGGATCATTGCCGACCTAGTCGATTGGCGCAACGCGGTTGATGCGCTGGACAACCCGATCCACAGGGCGTTTTTCAAGTTTCTACTGATGACGGGTCTGCGCAAGACAGAGGCATTCACGCTCACGTGGAAAGATGTGCATGAGGGCCGGATCCATCTGCCGATGACCAAAAACGGGCGCAGCTTTGATCTGCCCATCCATCATGATATCCTGCGACCGCTGAAAGGGCTGAGTGATACTTGGGTTTTTCCATCACCCAAATCCAAAGCCGGCCATATTATCGGGCCGGGGCGGTTGAA
>Ga0105054_10002589_pt1 | contig 28736 bp, 31 predicted proteins | sample BON02_FD_78091 | JGI IMG/M metagenome (GOLD analysis project Ga0105054, IMG submission 78091) | Freshwater microbial communities from Lake Bonney liftoff mats and glacier meltwater in Antarctica - BON-02 (megahit assembly) | ecosystem: Environmental > Aquatic > Freshwater > Ice > Glacier...
ATATTATAATCATCCACCTTAGGACATAGCTTATCGTCCCATTTTTGGACAAATAATACGCTGGTTTTAGTGCCAGTGTGGGGTTTAAATACATTACCATGCAGTCCAACAACAGCAAGTATTCTACAACGCTCTGCTATATAATCCCTGATATGTTTATCACTAGAATTGTTAAACCTTCCTTGTGGCAAGACTACCGCCATTCTACCGCCAGATTTTAGGAAATTTAAATTACGTTCAATAAATAAAATATCTCTGCCAACTTTTGTTTGAAACTTGCCATTAGGCTTTTTAGCTAGGTCATAATGATGAATTATGTTACCTTCTTTTATATCACCAGCAAAAGGTGGATTAGCAAGTAATACATCAAATTCAAATTGTTCGTGACTCTTATTAGATTTATCTTTGTTTAGTAGTTTAAATCTTTTATAACCATCGTTATAAGAATCAACCCAACTTTCGTTTCTGATCTCATTCCAGCGTTTATGATCTAGTGTGTTTAAATGCAGACAATTTGTTTGACCATCACCAGCTATAAGATTTAAACATCTTGCGACTCTTATAGCTTTTTCATCGAAATCTATAGCAAACACTTTATTTTTAACATAGTTCATACATTCAACAGGTTTTTGCTCAATAGTAAGTAAGTGGGAAGCGTTAATATTCTTATCTTTCAATATTTGTTGCCATACATGGAATATTGAGTGCATAGTAAAACCAGCACTACCACAAGCGGTATCGATTATATATTCATGTTCTTGAGGGTTCATCATTTTTACTGCCATATCAATAACATAGCGTGGGGTAAAAAACTGCCCTTTCTCTCCCTTGCTTGATTTACTCATTAAATATTCAAAAGCATCATCTACTACATCAAGGTTTGAGTTAAATAATTTTACGTCCTGAAGACTAGAAACACAAATTGCAAGATGCGAATAGCTAAGCGTAATCTTGGTGTTTTTATCAAACACACCTTGCCATTTGTCTATTGCTTGCGTTAATAAATTTTCTATTTTATCTTTTAACTCCTTCTCTGTTTGACCAGTATTTCTAAATTCTAGTAAACGGTCTTTATAGTTTCCGCATAAATACTCATCATAAAGCTTTGCAAAAATTAACTTAAACATTTCCTCAAAAACATCAACGCCAGCATTAGCTAAAACTTCATTTTCCATCTCTAAAATTAAACTTTTCAAAGACTTTTTTTGGTGAACTAGCTTATCAACTTTGATCAGATCATTAATTGTAAATTTTTCGTTTTTAATCTGTGCAAGGGTTTGAGAAACATTCGGAATATCAGTTATATCTTCAAAATAGTTAGGATCTATTCGGTGATAACATGAGATTTGTTCACCGTTACTCCAAACGCCCATTGGACTGCCAGTAGCATGGCAATAGCTCTTTAACTGCTCTTTGCCTTCTAAAAGTTTCGGATGCTTTAATTCGATTATTATATAGGCAACAGTTGGTCTATCCTTATCAAAAATTACAATATCGGCTCGTTTAGTATCTGTACTGCCGATTTGGATAGCATGCTCTACACTTACTCTACTGAGCGGATACTGATAATGTTTTGTAAGTTTTATTAAAAATAACTGTCTGATAATCTCTTCAGGCGTAAGCAATATTTCTTTGTTGCGTTTTAGACACTGCACGTAATATTTTGAAATACCACCTTTAGACTCTTTCAATGTTGCCTTGTTTGCTAACTCTTCAATATATTGCATCTCAAATTGAGCTAGGGAATATTTTGAGTCTTTTAATATTTCATGAAATATGTTAGGGGTCATCAGCAATTATCCTTGAGATTGTTAAAACAGATTATCTATTGAAATCTTATCTATATTAATTTAAACTTAGAATTGAACAACATAAATAAATATACATAAAATGTCATACAATATTAGATATAATAATCATCTTATCTTTTTTAGCAATCAATTTAGTAGCAGGCTTTTATTCTGGTAGAGGTATAAAAACTATAAAAGAGTATGCTATAGGTAGTAGAAATTTCAGCACTGCAACAATTGCAGCGACCATTATTGCTACTTGGATTAGTGGTAGTTTTTTTACAGTATGTATATCTCAAACCTATAAAGAGGGTGTGTGGTTTTTGGCTCTGTCCGGTTGATTGTGTAAATTATCATAAGTTATAATCAGAAAAATTATAATTTAGGAGAAAACAATATGACTAATAATTTAGAAATTGCAAAATGGACTATGCCGATTCAAAATTGGGGTGAAGCTACGGCTCATTTTTTGATAAAATTTGAAGATAGAATTCATAACAATATTTAGGGGCTTATGTATGAATTTACACAATTGGATGGACAGAGCCCTTATACTCAATATTTGAAGCTTTTACAGTTAGCTCAAGAACCAAGACACCAGCAGGCGGTAGAGGTATAGGTCTTGCTCTATGTAAAGGTGTTATAGAAGCTCACAAAGGGCAGATCTGGTGCAAGAGCAATGGTAAGAAAGGAGCTGCTTTTTCTTTTACAATGCCAGTAACCAGCTGATTTTACCAAACGGATTTTATTCTTAACAGAGACAGCGGTATTTAAGATTGCTTACTTCCTCTTAAATCCTTAAGCTTAAGCAACATAGCTAAAGTCCTTTCAAATTTCTTATCTAGATGATTTTCATATCTTGTATATTTATCAAGCTCTTTGTCATAGAAAAAAGATTTGCCTAAAATTTGTTGTTTAACTCGAGATCTATTTTCAAGCTCATAAATACGTTTTTCATGATGCTTTTTACACTCGTTAATATAGTGTGACAAATCCTCTACTGATGCCGTGTAATACTCATTAGCAACTTCATCTTCCCCATCATTGCAATAGGTTGGGTGATCTTCTTCGTCTTCGCCTAGGTAATTATTTTTCCAGTTGTTTTGATCTTCTACCTGTAGAGCAGATAATCCATCTTCATAAGAATTGGTTTCTTCAAGGATCTTTTCTGCTACCAAAAAACATTCCAAACATTCTTTAGCTATTTTTAATTCTTCTAAATTGTCATTTTCTTTAGATAATACTGCTTCTTTTATATCAAAATTTTCTATTTCATGTGATCTTGCAAGCAATGCTTCTTTTGCAGAATCATTACTACAAAAACTATCTCTTCCAATATTTCTACTTAACGATGATTGCAAGCTGCTCATCTCTGCATACTTAAGACGCATTTTACGCCACATAATCCCAGCTAATTCTTCTACTAAATGCTCTTCGGTTGTATTACTAGGTGTATAGTCGTTTATTAAGGAATGAAGCATAGAGTCGTAATCTTCTCTATTTTCCCATTGCATCACAGTATACTTTGAAAGCACCCCATGTTTTAAGGCATTATGTTTTGATGCCTCGTAATTGGATGTTGAAATACTAATATTATCATTTTTTGCTGTCACCGAAGCTGTTGCTAACATTTATAATTACCTATTTTATAATTTATTATTTAATATTACTTAGATTTTATCACAAAATCATTAATTCATAAATTTAATTTTTTTGAATAACATATTTGAAGGCTAGAGCTTCGGACTGACTACGTGATAATCCTTGATCAAATTCCATGATAGCAGCGCACTCTTCCATTAAAAGTTTTGTATTATCATCTAGTTTGTTATAATTATTATTATTAAAATTAAAACTCCCCTCGCTTAAATCACCTAAAGTAATTATATTATTATCCAACAACTTATTTTCAAATTCTATAAAATCAAATGCCTTGTATTTATTCATAGTTTTTATTACTAATAATTTTCCAAGTATCTTGTCTTATTTTACCTTTAATAACCAAGTTGCCTTTATTTTTTATTAACCAACCGTGATCTTGTAGTATTCTTACAATTTTTAATGCAATAGATTTCGTATTAATTGCATTTAAGCTTCTTTGATATATATCTGGGAGCGAAATATTTTCTTCTTTCCAATTATTCTCTAACCAATCAATAAATTTTTCTGCAAGAAGAATATCAGGGTTAATTATACCTTCAGAAAAGAGCCTTAACGCCTCTTGCGCATAATATTCTCCTAGCTTGATAGACATTTTTAAATATTTGCATTCTAATCGTTCAACTTCATGATTTTCAAATAAGGCAAAAGTTGCTGCAATTCTAAGAACATGCTCAGCAAGCTTATTTGCAAAACCTTTGATAGACTCGTACGGTGAATTAAGTGCCATAGATTTTTCTATATGATCAGCAAATTCATAATAAAGTTCTTTTGTATCTTCGTTTAGTGTAATTACTCTTGGGTCAAGCTCGTTTAAACAATTTTCTTTGGTTTTAAATGGCAATCGTAAAATACCCCTTAATCTCAATTTAAATTGTTCTATATGTTGAATAGATTCTTGAGTTAATTCATGGGATAATCTGCCACCTGCTGTTGATTTTGGGGCTGAAACTAATATTCTTGAAAGTATTCCTTGGTTCTGTAATGCGCTATCCGATAAAAAACTTGTAGCAATATTAGGTTGCACCATTAAGTGCATGCATAATCTTCGGCCATTTAAAATTATTGTACCATCACCTCCACGTACTCGTTTTATGGCCTTGCCATCCCAGATTTCAGATAAGGCTGCTGCTGTACGCACTTTATTATCTTCTTTCATTCCATAACCAGCAATAAATTGACCTCCTTCAGAAGAAAAAATACCAAGACTAGGCAAACCTTTAATCATTAACTTACATAGTCCTTCAAAGGTTGGCTCTGGACAAATTAATAACGGTGTAAGCGGTGCTTCTGGAGCTTCTCCTAATTCATCTAATGCTTTACTCATACTTGCATAATCAGGATGTTTCTTTGCATTATTTTGAATCTTGCTACGTTGTTTTTCCCATGCGTCTTGTTTATTTTGCCATTTAAATAAATCTTGCTTATATTCGCCATTAAGCTCACTTTCGTAATCTTCTACCACTGACAATATTTCATTATCACAGCTACTTTTTCTTTCTCCGCTATCTGCTATGGTTAAAAACAAACAAGAAACAGGGCGTTGCTGCCCGATAGGTAACATTATATTAGCATGCCCTTGAATAGCTAAATTAGATGCGGCTAAAACAGATTGAGCGCATATTTCTATTGGCGCTTGTATCTTCTGATGTAGAGCAAGCACAGCCTCTCTTAATATCTCGGGCAAATAATCAACAGGGAATTTATTTATACTATTATTTCGCTTTCTAAGCGGTTGAGGTGATTCTAATTTTACCTCTTGAGAGCTATTGATAATTTCATCTATTTGTGTAATACTCATTATAGTCCCTCTTGTAATAAATCATTAAAATCTTTAGTTACAGGAGGAAGTGCAATATTTACTTGATAACCTTTTTCTAACAATCGTAATGAAAGAGTTGAAGCAGCTGTTACTCCAGCATGATCATTATCAGCAGCTATTATAATATGAGGTGTAATATTTTTAGGTGGTACTATAATATTAATTAACCCGCTTGTTGACAGACAAGACCAAGTGCTGATTTTAGTTGCCTGATATATGCTAAGTGCAGTTTCAATGCCCTCTGCAACAATTAACTTTAATGCTGTAGAGCCAAATACTATTCCACCTCCTTTTGCTTCCCCTAAAAGCATTTTATTAGGTGTAATGTTGGCTTTACCTTGTCCCTCTAAATAGGTACGTTGCAAAGCAATGATCTCATCGCTTCCATATCTAGTTATTGCTGATACCATAGCTGAAAAGTATTGACCAGTAGGTTTGTGATATAGATTAGGATGATAGCGTATATATTTGGGTGTATTCTGTAATAGTAATCCACGACCTACTAAATATTTTTCTACTATAGAATCTTTTATATCAAAAGTTTCATTCCATAATTTATAAATATATTGATTTGCACTAACTTTAGGTGGTTTAGGTGCTTTAGGTGGGGTAATGGTCAAATTCCAATTTTTTGAATATATACTATTACCTAATAAATATTGCGCTGCTTCATATTGACTTACGCCATTTAAATAAGCGTATAAGCTGATAATATCACCACCCTTATCATTCGTTGCAAAATCATAAAACTGTCCTGTAGCTAGCTTAACTTTGAACGAGCCTATCTTTTTATCATCGCGGATTGGATTAAGAGCTACCCAATTCTCGCCTTCTCTCTTTCCTTGAGGTAAAAGCCCCATTATCACTGATTCAATACAAATACTATTCTTTGCTTCACTAAAAATATTATTATTCATCGCTACTAACCCCCTTCTCAATAAATTTTTCTAGATCAGTAACTCTATATTTTACAAGCCTGCCAATTTTAACTGATGTTAAATTATAGCGACCCGTACATTTCCAATGAGCTAAAGTAGATTCTTTTACTCCTAAAAATTCTGCTGCTTGTTTTCGTGTCAATAGTTGATTTGAATTAAAATGATGTTCTAAATTTGTAGCCATAGCTAACCTCTGTATTATTTAACCTAATTTAGATAATATTGAGGCAAGTAGATAAAGAAACGCTTGTGCTAGCACAAAGATTATTTATGCTAGGATAAATAATTGAAATGTAAAAATAAATATGGATTTACAAGCAAAATATTTTTCTAATCATTTTAATATTCCTAAAATAAAACTTGATGAATTAGGTGTTTTTGACCCGATATTAAATATTGATACTAAGGTTTTTGTAGAGCCTTTTTTACTCAAGCGTAGTTCGAGTAAAATTATTCAATATTCTTATGAAAATTATAAAAATTTCTTTTCAAGTTTACTTCTTTTACTACAAAAATCAGCAGAACCAAATGATCGATGCTGGAGAGCAGCTAAAAATTTAGTCAACTTTCCAGAATATCAATATACTTGTATCGGTTATGGCGCAAGTTCAACGGATGGTAGGGGATCGGGCGCAGAATTTAATGATAAAATTCTAAAAAGCGCCAAAGAAATAGTTTCTCTAGCTGAAAACTCTCCTGAAATATTTTTGTTACTTCCATTGTTAGAAAAAGGCATTGCTGGAGATAGAATTAGTGATATGGTACAAAATATAATCGATGAAGATATTTGCCAATATACAAAGGAAATTATGAATAAGATTTGTATAGATGGTAATTATGATCATATAACTAAAAACAATAATCAATATAAATTACTTCTCAATCCTTATTCAAACACAGTCATTAAGTTAATCCCAAAAGATATCCTTTCAAATTTACCATTAGCTGATGATATTTCATCTGTTATTGAAACAATGACCTCTACCAACATAAGACTACGAAATGTAGTAAATAGAGATATAGGTGAAATCTGGCGTGATACAACAAAATCTTACAGACAAGGACTTTTGCTAAAAGAATTAAAAACAAACAAAGAATTTTTTCTTGAAACCTTAAAAGCCCTAAAGGAACATCAATTTGAACATTATGACCTAGACAAGGATCACGAAGGTTTATATAAATGGCTGGAAAACAGCCAAGATTTTTTACAAATTGAATTGTCAAAAGAAACAAAGCATTGCAATAATAATCTTGAATCCCTAGCTTCTGCTATAAAAGGTATAATAGCGCATTTTAGAGATATCATAGAGAATAAAGATATATGGCGTACGTTTTGGACAAAATACGGATCAGAATATAAGCATGTGAGAGTTTTTTATTCGCAAATGCTATTTTTTACCGTTTGCAACACATGGCTAACCTCGCAAGGAAGCAATATAAACGTTCAATTAAAACAAGAAGGACAGAATTTTTTATTAGAGTTTTCTATCTCACAAAAACACCTCATCTTAGTTTATGTAAAACACGCTAATAATCCAAGTATTTATAGTAGCTATAAAAATATATTAGAGATATCCAGAGATTCACATAACCTACGTAATTATTATATAATAATTAATTTTAAAACTGAAATTACTAATCAATTAAAGAAAGTTAAAATAATTGAAAACTCTATATGTAAAATCATACAAATTAATGTAGTGCAAAAAGAGCTATTAAGTGAATCTAGAATTAATGAGAAAACTAATAATACCATGAATAATTTCTTGGAATTTGAAGATTTAAAATTTACTGGCTACAACTACGTTGCAGAAAAAAGTAAAGCTGCAAAAGCAAGGCATCATCATACAACAACAATTAAAAATAATATTATTCAAAATATGTTTAATTATAGAAGAGAAGAAAATTCTCAAGCTAAAGTTTCTGATATTACCAACTTAATTATTCACGAGCTGCAAAAGCTTGCTGAGAACCAATCAAACATAAAAATTCAAAATTTCGCACAAAAATACTCTATTACTAGCGAAGAAAATATTAAAATAATCATCGATTATTTAGACAAACATAATGATGGCGGGCAAATTAGCACTTGGTGCTATGCTTTTAATAAACAACATAAAAATTGATAATTATAGATATTTCTTTATTTAGCATATTTTAACATAGCTTGCGTTGCTTTTTCAACAGAATCTTTTACAGGGTCTATACTTAATCTGGCATAAATAGCAGTTGATTGGGGATTTTTATGACCTAAAGAACGACCAATAATATAACTATTAGCTCCAGTCGCTGCCTGCCAGCTTCCTAAGGTTCTTCTTAAATCGTGTAATCTTAAATCTTTAATATCAGCTCTTTGTAATATTCTTTTCCACCCAGATTTTGGCTCTACTAAGTGGCCAGTCTTACCAATACTTTCAAAAACCCACTCACTACCAGAAGATTCAGCTAATCGTTTGCGTAGAATTTCTAGCACCTTCTTTGTTAAATGTATTCTTAAAGACTCTCCATTTTTAGTTTCTGGTATTAGCCATTCGCAACGCTCAAAAGTAATATCCTCCCATCTCATACATAAAACATTAGATTTTCTTGCACCAGTAAAAAGTGAGACATAAATATAATCTTTAATCGTAGTATTTAGCTCATTGTTTAAACTTTCAAAAAAACGTGGTAACTCATCTGGGTGTAAGAATCTATCTCTTGATTTCTCCTTAAACTTTTTAATCCCTTGAGCAGGATTTGTCCCTGTCCAACCCCACTCAATAGCTTTATTGTAAATAGCATGAATCTTAGCTAGTATCTTGTTTGCACGATATAGTCCATTTTCTTTTTTTATTTTTTCATGAACTAATTGCACTTCTTGTTTTGTAATACTAGATAGTTTTTTATGAAGCCAGTGAGATAAAAAATTATTAACTCCAGCCTCATCTTCCCTCCAAGTTTTTTTATTTGGTTTACTATATCGCCCCATAAAAAGAGCAAACACCTCACCAAAAGAACTCTCAGCTCGGATGTTTTTCTTTTCTTGGTTGGGATTCTTACCGTCAATCATCTCAGCAATCACCTGGCTTGCAGCATTACGAGCATTCTCTATTGTCATTTCAGGATATTTACCTAAAGTTACACGCAGCGGTTTGCCATTATGTTTGCGGTATACCTTAAAAGATTTAGAGCCTTGTGATGTTAGCATTAACTCTAAGCCTCTTACTTTAATATCGTAAAAGTATGAACGTTTATTATTAGTTGGTAATTCAAGAATATCTATAGTTCTTTTTGTAAAGTTAAAATGATTATCTCTCTTTTTCATGATTTGCCTAATATATCGTTACATTTTACCCGTTTAATTTTATTGGGTATACGCAGGGGATACTTTAGAGGTACATTTTAGTATACTTTTATCAAACTAGGTATAGTATTAATACCTTGTATGCCTTATTATGTCAAGCTTCTTATAAATTAATAATAACAGATAAAACACAGACCGTGTCTCTCCGAAGGCAAAGGCCGTTGGTTCGAATCCAATCAGGTGCACCATGAATTCATACTAATCACCAAATTAAATAATACAACATATCAAAAGACATAATTATGATGTTAAATAAAATTACAGAGATTGTGGAACAAACGCAAATAATCAGTACTATTACATTGACAATAGACATGAATGAAGATGATATTCCATCCATAATAGTTTTTTGGCCTTATGAAAATGAAGTTACAGCAACGGGTCTAATATTGCAAGACGCATATCTAGTATAGATTTGAAGAATTTACTAATAAAAAGCCAGTACAACATCATACTGAATAATTTATAATGTTTAGATGTGATTAACTCAAAGAATATTCTGCAATAACTGGAGCATGATCTGATGGTTTTGGTTTTTCTCGAGTTTTGTAATCAATCGTACAATCGTTCAAATACTCAACTGCATTGCTGGTAGATAGAATGGTATCAATACGCATGCCTTGATTTTGTTCAAATGCTCCAGCACGGTAATCCCACCAGGAAAATTCTTGCTTCTCTGGGTATTTTATACGAAAATTATCAATAAATCCAAGATTCAGTATAGTTCTTAATTTTTGCTTTTCTATGTAAGTAGCACAGGTAGAGTTTTCTAGTTTTTCTGGTGAATATACGTCAATATCAAATGGCGCAATGTTGTAATCAGATCCTATAAACATTTTTTCCTCAAAGGATTTAATGGATTTTATATAATCTGTAAATGCATCATAGAATTCTAGCTTTATTTTAAATTTATCGCTGTCAACCTCACCACCATTTGGGGCGTATAGTGAAATTACTCTAGCATAACCAATTTCAGTATTAAAACTGACTTCTATGAATCGTGCTTGTTCGGAGATAGGGTTACCAGGAAAATCAGTCTTTATCTCATCTGCTGGTATTTTAGAGAGAATAGCCACGCCATTATATGATTTTTGACCGTGTATATATAAATTATATGGTAAATGACTAAGCGCTTCTGTTGGAAAATTCTCGTTTATACATTTTAGTTCCTGTAAGCAAATAATATCCGGGTCATGCTCCTGAATCATTTCAATAAGATGCGATAGTCTGACATTGACTGAATTAACATTCCAAGTAACTATTTTTAAACTCATAAATCTTTGCTCGTTTATTTCTGACATTTAGGACAAAAACAGGTGGATCTACCCGCTTGTTTGATTTTCTCAATGGTATATTTGCAAATATAGCATGCTTGGCTGCTTCTGTCATACACGTTTAGTTCTTGTTGAAAATATCCTGGTTTATTATCACCACTGACAAAATCCTTTAGGGTTGTTCCACCTGCTGCAATAGCTTTATTTAATACTTGTTTAATTGAATGCACTAGCCTTTCTATTTCTATAGCTTTCAATGTACCAGCTGGTTTTAACGGATGAATCTTAGCTAAAAATAAACTCTCAGCCGCATAGATATTGCCAACGCCGACAACTATTTTACTATCCATGATAGCAGTTTTAATTGGAGCTTTTTTAAAAGATAATTTTTCAAACAAATAAGCTGTGTTAAACTCATCTTCTAAAGGTTCTTGTCCCATGTTTTTTAAAAAATTCTGCCTTAGAAATTCGCTGGTTTTGCAACTATAGACCATACCAAAGCGCCGCGCGTCATTAAAAATAAGCTGTCTTCCATTTGTAAAACCCATGATAATATGGTCATGCTTTTGTGGTAGATAATCTGCCATTTGTACAGTAAGACGGCCACTCATCCCAAGATGAAAAATAATGCTATAATAATTGTCCAATTCAAGAGCCAAAAATTTTGCAACGCGTTGCACCCTAAGGATTCTAGCGCCAAGGGTATGTTGTTGAATTTCTTGGATATTTAGTGGATAACGTAAATTTTCACGCCTAGCTATAAACGTAATTATATCCTCACTAATAATATGTTTTTCTAAGTAGAGTTTTAATGTTTCAACTTCAGCTAATTCAGGCATTTTACGTAATCTTATACATTGATATTATCTATTAATGATGCTAGTTTGAATGTGCATTATGAAGTTATCGTGTAAATTAAAACAGGTCAAGCATATGAGCTCAAAGAATGATAAGAACTTTGGCTTTGAGAAAGTGACATCAGCAGAAAAACGTACACTTGTAGATGGAGTTTTTTCAGATGTGGCTAATAAATATGATTTAATGAACGACGTAATGAGTTTTGGTGTACATCGTTTGTGGAAAGATGAATTTTGTCGAATGGTACCAAATTTAAATTCAACTATCCTTGATGTAGCCGGTGGCACTGGTGATATTTCTTTCCGCTTGAAAGATAATGCTAAAAAGCAAAATCGTAATCCGCATATAGTAGTTTGTGATATTAATCATGATATGCTCAAAGTCTGCAAAAACAGGGCCATTGATCACAATATTTTGCATAGATTTGACCTAGTTGTAAGCGATGCTGAAAAGTTACCTTTTCCAGATAATAGTTTTGATTATTATACAATAGCCTTTGGTATTCGTAATATGCTCTCACTAGAGAAAACATTAGCAGAAGCATATAGGGTTTTAAAACCAACCGGAAAATTTCTATGCCTGGAATTTTCAAAAGTGCAAAATGAATTTATGAGACCATTATATGATTTTTATTCATTTAAGCTGATCCCATCAATTGGTGGTTATGTTGCTAATAATCGCGATGCATATAAGTATTTAGCAGAAAGTATTAATCTTTTTCCAGACCAAGAAACTTTTAAAACCATGGTACAGAATGCTGGTTTTTCTGATGTTAGCTATAAAAATTTGACTTTTGGAGTAGCGGCAATTCATTATGGTTTTAAAATTTAGGCATAGATATTTATGATTAGTTTCTTAAGAAATTTTCCTAAGCTATGCTGGCTACTTTACATTATAAGCAAAAATCAGCTTCTGACCCATCCAGGTGATTTTAAATTACCAATATCTATAAAAATCATAGGCTGGATCAACTGTATATTTCTTTATCCCATGGGAATAATAATATCTCCAAGAGAAAGCTTTGGAAAGCGTCTCACTGATTGCTTTTATAAACTAGGCCCTATTTATATCAAGTTTGGCCAAACTCTTTCAACTCGCCCTGACCTTATAGGCGCTGAAATTGCAGAAAACCTAAAGCTTCTACAAGATAAATTACCAGCCTTTGATAGTAAAATAGCACGAGAACTTATAGAAACACGCTTTGGTAGAAAAGTAGATGAAATTTTTGATGATTTTGATGATCAACCAGTCGCTGCTGCCTCAATTGCACAAGTGCACAAGGCGCGCTTGAAATCAGGTGAAATTGTCGCGGTTAAAATCTTGCGTCCGGGTATTGCCGAGAAATATGATAATGACATGCGTTTTTTGGAATATTGCTCATCTGTTGCTTCACGCATCTTAAAAAAAGTGCAAAGGTTAAAGCCCAAAGAAGTAATAGCTGTATTTAGACAATCAATGCAATATGAACTAAATTTGCGCTCCGAAGCAGCCGCAGCTTCAAGAATTTATGATAATTTCATCGGCGACGATACTATACGTATTCCTAAAATCCATTGGTCATATACTACAGATGATATTATTACCCTTGAATGGATAGAAGGCGTATCCATTTATGATAGAGATATAATTATTAAGCAGGGACTTGACCCGGTTGAAATCGCAGCAAAAATTGCCATCATATTTTTTAATCAAGCTTATCGTGATGGATTTTTTCATGCTGATTTACATCCAGGTAATATATTAGTTTGTCCTGACGGTAAAGTAGCACTGGTTGACTTTGGCATTATTGGAATATTGCCAGAAAATGACCGTTTAGCAATAGCTGAGATTTTATATGCATTTTTAAAGCGTGATTATCAACTAGTCGCCGAAGTACATTGCCGCATAGGTTATATACCTAAAAATACTAATTTAGAGTATTTTGCGCAGAGCTGCCGAGCAATTGCCGAACCAATTATTGGCTGCGCAATTAAAGATATTTCTATCGGTAATTTATTATCCCAATTATTTAAAGTAACCGAAGAATTTGGCATGGAAACACAACCTCAATTACTATTATTGCAAAAAACCATGGTGGTTGTTGAAGGTATCGGGCAAAACCTAAATACAGAAATTAACATGTGGCAATTAGCCGAGCCATGGATTAAAAAATGGGCAGCTAAAAATCTTTCACCAGAAGCAAAATTGCTGCGTTTTGTCAAAAAAATATTAGTAAAAATATGCGAATAGTCACTTGGAATATAAACTCTGTACGTCTACGAATTAACTTGCTGGAAAAATTATCAATAGAATACATGCCAGATATTATATGTCTGCAAGAAACCAAAACGGAAGACAAAAACTTTCCTCTAGAGGCCATTAAGCAAATGGGTTTTGAACATGTAGTGTATGCAGGAGAAAAATCTTATAATGGCGTAGCGATAATTTCAAAATACCCTATTACAGATAGCTTTTCTCTGCAGATTTACAATGAAGATAAAAGGCATATTTGCGCCAAAATTAATGACATTGAAATTCATAATTTTTACGTACCCGCCGGCGGTGATGAACCAGACATAACCATTAATCCTAAATACAAACATAAACTAGCATATGTGCAATCTATGCAAGAATGGTTTGCAACCAATAGACTTAAAACAGATAATATTATTTTGCTAGGTGATTTGAATATTGCTCCGCACGAACATGATGTTTGGTCTAGTCGCCAGTTACGTAATGTAATTAGTCATACTCAAGAAGAACGTACTGCACTACTTACCTTCCAAGACTCATTTAATTTTATTGATACTGCTCGGCATTTTGTTGATTTTAGTGAAAAATTATATAGTTGGTGGAGTTATAGAAATCGTGATTGGAAGAAATCTAATCGCGGCAGAAGGTTAGATCATATTTGGGCAAGCAACGCCCTAGAACCTTCCTTAAAAAACATTAGTTGTTTATCTGATATTAGGAGTTGGGAAAGGCCGTCGGATCACGTTCCTTGTGTGTTAGAACTGAAATAATAATTAGTTCATATATAGTTGACGCGCTTGCAATTATTGGATAGCATCTAGCATATATAACTAATTTATTAACGTTAACATGAGGGCGATATGAAAAACCGCATATTATTATTTTGGACTACTATTATTTTATTACATCCTATTATATCTAATGCTAAAGATGCTATAAATGATGAGTTTATTACTCAAACAGTATCTGATTTATTGCGGAAAGAGCATGACGTACCAAATACAAAAATTAAAGTTACCTCTCAAGATGGTATAGTAAAACTTATTGGATTTGTTGACACTAGCCTACAAGCAAATCGTGTTATTGAATTAGCGTCTAGTGTACAAAACGTTATTGATGTGAATATTGAGAAGTTAGAAGTTAAAAGCAGCAAGGAATTTTTATCAGATGCTTTCATTACTGCTAAGGCAAAAGGTAAAATTAAATATTTATCAATTAACAATAAAATATCTCCAGGATATGAATTACACATTGAGACTACCAATAAAGTAGTGCATATTTTAGGTGATGTAAAAAATGAAAAAGATATCAAAACGATCAAAGAATCAATAAACGATATTATAGATGTTGATGGCGTTAGAATAAATATTATGTGTAAATAATAATATTTATGAAGTCAGTTTCCATTTATATTCACTGGCCATTTTGTTTGTCATTATGTCCGTATTGTGATTTTAATTCACATTTATCTAATAAAATAGATCATGAAGCTTGGCTAGAAGCATATAAAAAAGAAATTGACTATTTTGCTGATAAAATAAAAGGTAGATTGATAAAATCTATATTCTTTGGTGGCGGAACTCCTTCCTTAATGAGGCCTGAAACAGTTTCTGGTATTATCCAAAAACTTGCAAATTTAGCAGAAATATCTGTATCTACTGAAATCACTCTTGAAGCAAACCCCACCTCGTACGAAACAGAAAAATTTCGTGAATTTAAGTCAGCTGGTATTAATAGAGTATCTATAGGAGTACAATCATTTCAGCAAAATGGCTTAGAAATATTGGGGCGTAAACATTCGGCTAAAGAAGCTATTAATGCGATTGAGTCTGCCTCTAACCTTTTTAATAGATATTCATTTGATTTAATTTACGCTATTCCAGAACAAACTTTAACACAATGGCAACAAGAAGTAGAATTCGCACTATCTCTGGCTGGTGGTCATATATCCTTATATCAATTAACCGTAGAGAAAGGGACGCCGTTTTATCAATTATTTAAAAATGGGAAACTACCATTGCCTTCCAATGATCTAGCAGCCAATATGTATGAATGGACTAGCAATTATTTGCAAGAACATAATTATAAGCGATATGAAATATCAAACTATGCTATCAACGGGCAAGAATGCGTCCATAATTTATGTTATTGGAACTATGATGAATATATAGGTATTGGCCCAGGCGCACATAGCAGGCTACATGAAACAGACGGTTCTATAAAAGCCGTGATGATGCTACATAAACCAGAAAAATGGTTACAATCTGTTGCAGAAAATGGTCATGGTATACAAACTAATGTTAGCTTAGCTAAACAGGAAATAGTGGAAGAGGTGTTTATGATGGGTACGCGCCTAGAAGCTGGAATTTCAGAGAAAAAGTTTTACCAAATAACCCAAAAAAAATTCCTCGATAGTTTAAATTTTAAAACTATCGAGCATTACATGCAACAAGGTCTAGTAGAGATACAAGACGGATATTTAGCACTAACCAATAAAGGTTTGATGTTGCATAATTATCTTGTGCCTAGAATGCTTCTTTAAGCAGCTCTATTAATATAGCTAATCTGATTATATCCTAACTGTCTTGCAGTAACAAAAGCCGAGTAATCATCATAGGCATTGACTATCACACCTTCTATTTTATCAGGAAATTCTTGTTGCAGCGTTTTGAATATATAATCAATCACCCGCATACCGTAATATCTTGTACTACCTTGCGGATTACTGAGCGTAATTTTTGTGTTAGCATTGCGTAAAAATCTACGAGCACTTTGTAAATTTTGAACTTCATATATCATATTATTCCTCATAATGTTCTAAGTACGTTTGTTACCACTCCCCAGATATGCACTTCCGAATTTTCGACTATTGGTATAGGGTCAAAATTAGCGTTTTCTGGTAATAAATATGGCCTACCATCAATATAGCCTAGACGCTTTACGGTCAACATCCCATCAAGAGCAGCAATGATAATTTTTCCTTCTCTAGGGGGGAGGCTACTATCAACTATTAGGGTATCACCCTCATATATTCCAGCATCAACCATGGATAATCCGGTTACACGCACACAAAAAGTGGTTTCAGGATTTTTAATTAAAAGGCTATTCATATCAAGCATATCCTCTACATGGTCCTCAGCGGCGGAAGGATAACCAGCCTCTACCTTAGAACTAAAGAAAGGGATTTTATATCCACCATTCATAGAATAGTCTTTTACATCGTTAACTAAATATTCTGGAACCCTTATGGCTTTTGTTGCTGTACCATAGCGTCCTTGGCCTCTTGGGCGCCCAGCTCCCGATCTTTTTCCACCATGTGTCATAATTTTTGCACCTTATTTTATCTTTTATCAATTTAGCACTTGAAAAGTGTACATTTATTTTATAACATAGATTCATGGCTGATGCCAAATAAAATTTTAGGTTTATTATTATGGAAACAACTTGGCAATATAAACATCCAATTCTAGGACCTTCTATAGCACCAATGAAAGAAATGAAACGCGCAACTGGAGCAGTATATAATAGTCGAGCGGTAAAAAATAGTTCGCATTTTTTTACGGCAGCGTTATATAAATATAAAGCTCTGACTGCCATGGTTTTATTACTTATATTTCAGTTTGCTTTATATGATTTTGATATAAATGAATATAGTAGTAATAATCCGCATGGCATATCTCTACCAAACTAATTCAAATTGCATAATTATGTGGAATAAAGCATACAGTAAGATTTATCAAAATGTTACAAAAGAAGTTGTATGGGATCTTTTGGTTGATGTCAATAATTGGCCAAAGTGGCATACTAACCTTGAATATTGCGAGATGGAAGGTGAGTTTATTGCTGGAAATAACTTTTTACTAAAACCCAAGAAAGCGCCAATAGCAAAAGTTGATATCCTAGAAGCAAAAGCATATACACATTTTACCGATTGCACCAAATTTTTAGGGGCAAAAATGTACAATACATACGCACTTGAGGAAATCAAAGGAAGTTTACGCCTTAACCATAAAATAGTAGTAACAGGCATACTCAAATGGGTATGGGTAATGCTAGTGGCAAAAAACATTGCCACTAACATCCCTGGAGAAATAGACTCTCTAGTAAAAAACGCTCAATTTATGAAGAATAATTAATTTGCTAATCGTAACTCTGAATAACCCTAATTATTACAGCACAGATATGGATAAATAATTTTAGCTTATTATAACTATTCGCCATATCCTATAAATTCTTTAACTGAACCATGAAGAAGAAGCTCTACTTCCTTTTCTTCATCTAGTTCTATAGGTCCAATTTGTGCATCGACGAATCTGGTTAAACCAAATAAGTCTCCTAAATCTTTAAATGGGTATGCTTCCTGAAAAGAAGTAAAGCCTGTATCTTTACGAGTTAGTAAGCATTGAAATTGTGTTTCGGGATTATATTCAGCGACTCTGCTTTCAATACCAAATCCTTCAATTTTAGGTATATCTCTATTGTAAGCAAATGTCACCATATCTTCACCATCTCGACCAAGGTATATACTAGCGTGCCCACTGTAACCTAATGACGAGCCAAGAGGACTAGCTTCGTTAAACTTACGACAAGTCCATACATCCCCTGCTTTTGGAATTTTTGTGTTTATATCAAATAATTTGACCATTTGACCACCAGCTGATTCAAGCCAGCTCGAATCTACTACTGGCAAACTTTCTTTTAATAAGCTTCTTGCAGTTAAATATAAATCTACGGTACTTGCTCCGTTTGCTGGAAGTTGTACTATCATTTCCAAGAATGAAGTGCAATCTTGTGGTCTAAATTCTTTGCAATTAAGTCGATCTCCTCCAAATGAATAACCTGAATGTGTTGTAAGTATAGAAAAATCATCTATATTTATAAATAGGCTAGGTTTTCCTACTAGAGTAGTATCAAAACTTTCAGGTAAGTGAAAAGTATGAAACATTGCCGAATCATCAATATTTAGAATTCCTAATCCTGTAATGACATTGTACATACTTGTCATAAGAGTCGTAAGAAAAGTAGGTTTTGAAGTTCCCCAAAATTCATCTTTTTGACCAAGCGTAGGCAGAACATCTAAAATTTCATTATGATATCCAGATACATATCTTCCCGCGAGGAGATGTCCAATATTTTCCTCAGTGGCAAGTTCGATTGTTCCTTCTAGTATTTCTAATAATTTATGAGTTCTGATTCCATAAGGAGTTATGCACCCAGCCTCTTTATTTGCTAAAATTGCTTTATTAAAAGCGCCAACTGATTCAATTTCATTTAATAAAGATTGTTGAACAAATTGAGCCAAATTAGCAAAATTGAAATCTGAATATTCTTCATTCTCTTGCAATAATTTTATCAATGATAGCAGTTGCTCTTGCTCTGAATGAATTTTATTTTGCGTTTTGCGCATATGCATTGCTGCATTAGTAATGATTTGCTGTCCTGTTGTACTTTTAGCCATGATTATCTCTAATGATATAACGTATTTTTATTGATGCCAATTTCTTTAATATATAGTCTATGATAACTCAGATAAAATTCTTTTTTAACTTTTTTCTAAATTCTATTGCATATTTTGTTCATTTTATATTTTGTTTTCCTTTCAGTTCTTATGAAATGCACCTTCCTGAAAATTAGGGCAAGATCAGTCCAAATATTGTTATTTCCTTAAGAAGTTTCTACTACAAGCTGATCATTTTGGTAAAATTATCCAAATATTTAGTTTTTCTAACACGCTCTTAGATAACATTATATGTTATTTTCTAGACAAAATTTTTCGTAATTCCTTAACACTCCTTTTTGATCTCTATCTTTAACTTTCTTATTATTTATATACACTCCCCAAGGTTCAAGATTTTTTGTTATTACAGAATTTGCACCTACGCTGGCCCCTTCTCCTATAGTCACACCTGGTAAAATCACCGAATTTGCTCCAATTATTGCAAATTTTTTTAAAATCACAGGGGCCTTTGTTATATTTCTGTATTTTATATTTACCAAAGGGCTTCCAAAGCCACCTGTTATAAAATCATCTGATGCAGAAAAAATTCTGCACCCATGAGAAAGCACAGAAAAATCATCCATTTCAACATAATCGGATGCTACAATGCTTGAAAAACTTCCAATATGGGTGTAACTTCCTATTTTCATCTTATGTTTTGCATAAATTAATACAAAGTCATCAATCAGAACTTTATTGCCAAATTCAATATTTTCTCGGTTAATAATTTTAGTATATTCAAATATCGTAACTGTCATAATGAATTATTTTATAAATTTATTTCTTAAATAAGAATAGGTTTTACGAAAAATAAGCTTTACTAAAGCTATTTTGGGATAATGAAGCACTTTAAAAAACAAGCTTCTTACCAAAGAAGAAGAGTCTTGAATATTAAACGAGTTATTTGAAGACAACACTTTTTGGAATTCTTTATCACCAAAATTATATTTATTATTCAGTATCTCAGTAGACTGCTCTTGTCCTAACAATTCATATAATTGTTTAATTCCTATTATACAAAATGCACTATTTAAAAAAATAAAAGCCTTTTCAATTTTGAACTCAATTTCAGATTCAAACTTAGGATTTCTCAATTGTTTAAAAAATGCTTCTTTAAAAGTATCTATAGACATACCGTCAAAAAAACTTTCCATAATCAAGAAATGTTCATTATTACCTCTAATTCTGTTCTCAATACTAGGAGAACTTGCATTACGATTATCATCCAAAATTCTAAATTTTACTAATTTTTCTGGCAATACATGTAAAGTAAATTTCTTACAAAATTTAATCCACATATCAAAGTCTGGCAATTGTCTAAACCTGTTATCATAAAGACCAAGTTCATCATAACAACTTTTTCTAATTAAAATACTTGGATGACATAAACAATTGCCATTGTAAAAAAAATATTGTAACCACGTCGCAGAAGATCTGTTCTTCTGATTAAAGATATCAGCAAAATATGGCTGTTTGTCACTGGTAAAAGGCTGAAGGTGAACATCGAAAAATCCAGCTGAACTAAAAACAGCATCTATATCTTCATTTTTTTCTAGAATTGTTATTTGTTTTTCTAATTTATCTTGTACCCAAACATCATCTGAATTCATTATGGCAATATATTGACCTTTCGCATGCTTAAGCGAATTATTTGTTGCCTCACAAGCACCCTTGTTATGTTTAAATTCGAACAACCTGACTCTAGAATCAGTTATTGTCTTTATAACATTAACGCTATTATCAGCAGACCCATCATCAGTAATAATTAATTCAAAATTTGTATATGTTTGGTTAAGAATACTATCTATTGCTTCCTTTATATATGATTCATGATTATATGAAGCAATTAATATACTTATAACGGGGTTCTTATTTCGCATTAATTAAATTCCTAAAAACTTTTTTTATTTTTACTATAAGCATCACAATAATAGGAGGTAGTATTAAAAAAACTACTTTCTTTAAATCTATAATTTTTTTGTTAGAATAAAATTTTGATATTAATTTTTTAAAATATTTATCATGTCTATAGTTGGTAAGTTCATTATATATATTTGCTAGTTTAATGAATTCCTTCTCATTATCCTTCCCTGCCCACAAATTATTTCCATGTATTCTATATGCAGACAATTTTTCCGGCATTATATATATGTACCCTTCTTCTGAAGCCAAAATACAAAAAAACCAATCGGCCACCAAAGTTTTATAAATTTTATTTGGAAATTTTTTAACTACGTTTGCGCGAACTACTATGCTAGTTAAATTTCCTACAAAGTAAGATAAGATTATATCTTTTGTTGAAAGCATTGCATTTCCAGCTTTCATGTGTTTTGTTTGCCCTTTATGCTCTATGAATTTATTTTGCGCTTCATCCATTATTTGAATTTGGCTCGAACATAATGAAACATCAGCATGTTTACTTAAAAAATCAACCTGTTTGTATAATTTATGTTTATCAATCCAATAATCATCTCCCTCACAAAAGGCAATATACTCTCCCTTAGCTTTTGTAATGCAATTTTGCATATTTTTGGATAAGCCAAAATTTTTCTTATTTGATATTAAAGTAATTATGTTTGGATATTTCTCTGCATATTCATTCATAATTTTGTATGTAGAATCTGTAGAATAATCATCTGACATAATGATATTCATATTAACTTTTTCTTGAGATAAAACTGATTCAATTGCTTCTTTAATATAATTTTCATGATTATAAGAAGTCATAATCACACTAATCGTTGGGTTATTGTTCATTACTTATTTTGTGACCTCAAATATCATTGAGTCATCACGAGTATCAATATTTTGTAAATCTTCATATATACTTGAATTCATTTTCACTTCGACAATTTGAACAAAACCAGCTTCACTCAACCTTTTGACTAAATCTTCTTTGTTGTAAACATATTTATGCCCCCAAGGAGATTGATTCATGCAAATATTTATCATATAACATTTTGATGGCATCCATTCAAAGTGATACTTTTTAACCCAACTCTTTTCTCTCCAAGTATCTTTGGTGTAACTTTCAATTAAATCATCTAGGTCAGGGCATGCGATTCTCATTACACCTTTGGGTTTTAACACCCTCAAGCACTCTTTCATAAAAGCTAGCCCTTCTTCATAATCTAAATGTTCTATCAAGTGCTCATGATAGATAAAATCTACTGAGTCGTTAGCAAAAGGTATGCCCTCAATAAAATTACAATTAATATCAAGTTTTTTTATATTATTATCTAAATTATTATCTATATTAACCCACGAAGGTTCCTTATATATAGTTCCACAACCTAAATGCAGCTTCAATGGTGAATATGTGATTTTTTTATTATAAGTTTTAGGAAATTTTAACCAATTACGAAGAGAAAATAATTTTTTCATAATATTATTTTTATTTATAACTTTAATATCTTAAGAAGATGTTGGTATTATACGAGGTAACACATAAATTGTAAACCACCTAATATAATATTATTCCTGACATAAGAAGCGAGTTTAACTTTTCGGACACGTTCTTAGTTCATCTAAAATTATAATACATATCCTCTTCACATCTTCCACGGAAAGACCAACATACAAGGGCAAACACAAAGCTCTTTTAGAAGCACTTTGTGCAATAGGAATAAGGCTGTCATTGTCTACATAATTGAGTTCAGACAAAGTTGGATAAAAGTATCTTCTTGGAAAAATATTTTTACTATTTAATTTCTTAAGAACTGCTAACAAGCTTTCTTCGTCACGCAGTAGGATAGGGTAGTAAGCATAGTTGTATTTGGTGTTTTTTCTAGTCAAAGGAATTTGAATATCAGGGTCTTTAGATAGATATGTATTATATTGCTCAGAAAGGTTCTTTCGCTCTTTGATTATAGAATCTATTTCCGGAAGATTACAAAGACCCATTGCGGCATGAAACTCCGAATTCTTTCCATTAGTACCGAGGCCAAAAAATTCTTCTTGTCCGTTATGACCAAAGTTTCTCATATATGAGACCTTGTGGTTATAATCTTGATTATTTACAATAATTGCGCCACCTTCAATTGTGTGAAAGAGTTTTGTTGCGTGAAAACTAAAAATACTTATATCTCCATATGAAGATATTGGTCTATTATTATATTCTACCGCAAAGCAATGCGCTGCATCGTAAATCACTTTTAAACCATGTTTTATTGCGATTTTTTCTATGGCTTCAATGTTGCATGGGTTTCCATAAACATGAGTAGCAACGATTGCTGATGTTTTATCTGTAATAGCAGATTCAATTTTAGCTGGATCAATAGTCAAACTATCAGCCTCAATATCTACAAAAACAGCTTCGCATCCTTCCCAAACAATTGAAGAAGTGGTGGCCACATAAGAAAAGGGGGTTGTTATTACTTCGCCTTTGAGATCAAGCGCCTTAATAGCAATCTGCAGTGCAATTGTTCCGTTACATACAAAAAATAAACTTGATGTATTACAATACGATTTTAACTTATCTTCTAATTGAATAACCAATGGACCATTATTGGTCAAGTGATTCGAATCCCAGATTTTTTGAACGTATTCTTGGTACTTGCTGATTTCAGGTAAGAATGGTTTGGTTACAGGTATACGTAACATAAATAACTAAAATTTTAAGTAAAGTGGCGTAATATATTATATAAGTCAAAATAACTTAGTTAGTATAAGGTAACGATAATTAATATTATAGTCAACATTTATTATCGTTACCTTGTACTTGACAATTAATTATATTACAGCAAAATAAGCTGTACTTGTTCAAAACAGCATAATGAATCTATGGCTAACTTTTTGATAAAATTTGATAATAGAATGCAGGGCAATTATTTAAGAGATTACGCCTGAATTATACAATTTGTATGTCCAATCTTGAGGATTGCCTTATTAACCTTAATACCTAAGTAAGTATGGTCTTTAGTAACCCAATATTTCTTTTTGCATTTCTTCCAATAACGCTAGTGCTTTACTATTTATCAACGAAGAGACTCAAGAATATTACTTTATTATTAGCTAGCTTGTTTTTTTATAGCTGGGGGGAGACTTTTTATTTAATTATAATGCTTGCCTCTATTACTAGTAATTACTATGCGGCTAAATTGATTTATTTTTTTAGAACTACTCGTGATAATCAAGGGCTAGATAAAGTAATCTTTATTATAGGAATTTTTGTAAATATAATTCTTCTATTTACTTTTAAGTATACTAATTTCATTGTTGAAAACATGAATAGTTTACTTTATTTTATACATATGCCTCCAATCTATATGAAACCTATACACCTCCCTTTAGGGATTTCCTTTTTTACTTTTCAGGCTATTTCATATATTGTTGATGTTTACAGAAAGGAAGTAGCGCCGCAAAAAAGCTTACTAGGCTTGGCTCTCTATATATCGCTTTTTCCTCAGCTAATAGCAGGGCCTATTGTTCGTTATCATGACGTTGTTCAGCAAATTAATCACAGATTTCATTCTATAAATTTATTTTCAAGTGGTATTACCAGATTTATAATTGGATTATCAAAAAAAATACTAATTGCTAATCCACTGGCAGAAATTGCAGATAATGCTTTTGCTTTGACTATGCATGAGATTACTGCACCTATGGCATGGCTTGGTATTTTGGCTTATAGTCTACAAATATATTTTGATTTTTCAGGTTATTCTGATATGGCAATTGGGCTTGGAAGAATGTTTGGTTTTCGCTTTTTTGAAAATTTTAATTATCCATATATTGCAAGAAATATGCGCGATTTTTGGCGTAGATGGCATATTTCTCTTTCTTTATGGTTCAAGGACTATGTTTATATTCCTCTGGGAGGGAGTAGGGATAAATCAGAGACAAGAGTATTGCTGAACCTCTTTATCGTTTTCTTACTGACGGGGGTTTGGCATGGAGCTAGTTGGAACTTTATTATTTGGGGACTTTTTCATGGAGTATTTTTAGTAATTGAAAGAGCTGGATTAGCTAATGCAATGAAAAAAATATGGCTTCCATTTCAGCATTTATATACTATTTTTGTGATTTTAATATCTTGGGTTTTTTTTAGGTCTGAAAATCTTACCGATTCAATTATATATCTCAAAAGCATGTTTGGATTAAATGGATGGCGCACAAATGAATTGATGTTTAATCAAGTAGTTGCTTCAAATACTTACTTTGTAATAGTATGTCTTGGGTTATTATTTGCGACACCTATTTACCCAACATTCAAAAAAAAGTTCAGAGATATTGCTAAAAATAATTTTTCTGGAACCACAAAGTTTTTATACATGAACGAAGTGATTATATTATCGTCTTGTATGTTTTTGTGCATTTTAAGAATCGCAGCTACGACTTATGATCCTTTTATTTATTTTAGATTTTAAATGTTTATGGTCAACTTACTTATAAAATATAAAAAACTATTAATGGTTTTTGTTTTTTGTGCTTTTATCTATACACCAATGTTAATATGGTTTTTTACAAAAGATATAGAACAGTCTCTCGTTGAAAAAAGAGTGCTAAACAAAATGCCTGAAATTTCTTTTTCGATGACATCTATCAAGAAATTTCCTCAATTATTTACAGATTATTACTCAGATCATTTTGGATGTCGCGAAGAGTTAAACGATATTTATTTTCAATTAATGAACTTCATGGGCATAAGGTGGACTTCCGATGATTTTATTTATGGAAAAGATGGTTGGTTATTTCTTGGAAATTTAAATAATAATAAGCATAATAATCCTATAGGACATGCAATGCATACTACATTTTATACTAAGGAGCAGCTAAAATTATTTGCAAAAAATATACAAACTATAAAAAATTGGTTGAGCAAAAAAAATATTGAATATTATTATTTAATTGCTCCCAATAAACATTCGATATATTTTGATAAAATGCCTTCTTATCTCACGAAAAAAAACAAGGAGTCAGCTACAGATCAGTTGGTTCAATACCTTAGAAAAAATACAGATGTTAATGTGATTGATCTAAGGGGAGCGTTATTACTTAAAAAACAAACGCAACAACTTTACTATAAGCACGACACTCACTGGAATTTTTTAGGAGCCAATGTAGCTCAGTATGAAATTGCTAAAATTATTGCAGAGAAATTTCCAAATAAAATTGCCCCTAGATTTTTTGAAAAAGATGAATTTGAGATGCAAATAAAAAAAGGCGGAGATTTAGCTAATTTTGCTAGGAAATTTGCATTAGAAGAAGAAAACCCAGTGCCTATATTTAGAGATGGTTGTAAGCCAGAGAATGATAACCCTGAAAATAGTAGATTATTTACAATGCAATGCGCCACCAGTGATTTAAAGGCAATTATCTTTAGAGATTCTTTCTTTTTAGCCCTTGAGCCATACATAACAAGATATTTCAAGCGTTCAACTTATATTTGGAGTTCAATTAATTTTAAAGAATTAAATGAATTTATCGAAAAAGAACAACCGCATATTGTGATCAATGAGATGATTGAACGTACAATTCCATATTATATAATTGATGCAAACGGATTTGATTAAATTACATATTGCTCTATCTTATAATAGTTTCAGAAGCTCTGTTGCAAATAGAGCCGTTCTGAGCACAATAATCAAATTTTACCGAGTTATTGCTTTAATAATAACTGTCATTCATATTTAGCTGCACAAAATCATAAACCCTTGCCATGAATAGTGATAGTTTACAATGTTATAATGATTTTCGTTGATTCTTTTAGTGTTCTCAGTATGTTTGTCATGTAGGTGAATATGTATATTTTTTAACAATTATTATATAAGGATATTATGAAAGGATTCGAAAGTTTGTTTTTAAGCCAGCTAGTTGCTGCAAGTAATCAAGGTGCAGCTGTTGTTGCTTTAGCAACTAAATATAAAGTTCCATTTTTTGTTGGGAAAGCACAATCAGGATGCCCTGGCATCATGAATCCACTTGGCACAACTCCAGAGATTGAGTTGAGATGGGGTAGTGGTTTTCATAATGAAGATAAAACTAATAGATTTACACAATTTACTAAAGCTCTTGAAGTTATGGAATCTTATGGCTCTCCATCTTTTAAAAATAAATATCTAGAGTTAGATATTTATGGCAGAGTGATGTTAACTTATATTGCTGAAAAAAATGATTGTTTTGAGCAAATTTGGAAATCTATCGAAGGCTATGCAGATCAAGGATTGCATATGGGTTCCATTCCATATGGTAAAGGAGGGGCAAAGGTAGAGGAAATTTTTAAGCACTATATATTGCTTAAAGCGCCCTCCCTTACTCCGCTTCCATCAGCGTCTTTAGGAAGAGAAGATATTTCTGGAGCAGTTGAGAAAGAAGAAGAAAAAGAATCTAAAATACCATCTAAAGAATCCGCGCTTCCTAAAAAACGTGTTTCTGATGATTTTCTTAAAATATTGTATCGTGCAATAGATGATGAACATGACGCAATACTGGATATTGCAGAAAAAATTAGCGACGGTGTTATTGAAGATGCGTGTACAGAATCATGTCCAAGTATTCTTAATTTATTATTGAATAATAGATTAGATGAGTTATTTGCCGTGGCTTTATCAGGAGAAGCAATAAATGAGATTGCTGAGTAATATTAAGATTGAAGGAGACTGTTCTTATTCAAGAATATCATGAAGATATTCTTAACTCTTTAAGTACTATAACATCTACAAGTTAAGCGGTAGATGTTATAGCACTCTGTTGCAAACAAGAAGTTAGTTTTAAATTTATCTAAGCAATAGGGTTGCATTTTTTAAAAGCCAATATAATTATAGTTCTGGCGTATCTATTCATTAACAACAGATAAGGCAGAACCAAAAAGATGCTTATTCGGTAACATCTAAGTTTAAAAGCTTTAGTTAAGAATAAAGCAAAGTTCCATAAATGACCAAAGATACTCCAATAACCCCTAGTGTTTCAGCGATTATTATTACTTTATCTTTTATTATAAAACCATATATTAGCCAATGGGTTACTAAAATAAAACAAATAATATAAGCCATAAGAGAGATATCTTCTGATGATTTAGTAGTAAATATTTTCCATGCCTGAACATAATGCATAGATTACCCAAGACTTAATATCCAGGACATATAGATAGATAATACATAGTTTTTATTTTGCATTCTGCAATCCATTAATCCAATTAATTTTATCCGTATATTTGTTTTTATCTTGTTGAACATAGCTATTTAATGAGAATCTACTAAAAGCATCAAATATATCCACTGGTATATTCATTTGAGAGTTATAGATTTCATTTTTTAAATAAGCGATTTCAGTAGCGACTTGATTCTCAGGCAGTTCAATAGACCAAGCTTTAAAACCATGAG
>Ga0105054_10002595_pt1 | contig 28710 bp, 30 predicted proteins | sample BON02_FD_78091 | JGI IMG/M metagenome (GOLD analysis project Ga0105054, IMG submission 78091) | Freshwater microbial communities from Lake Bonney liftoff mats and glacier meltwater in Antarctica - BON-02 (megahit assembly) | ecosystem: Environmental > Aquatic > Freshwater > Ice > Glacier...
CGGTTTTTCTTCTTCATCTTTACGCATCATTGGAGAAGGTTCAGTAACCGCTCCATCAGTAGATACGACAAGATTACGAATAACGGCGTCATTGAAACGGAAAGCAGTAGTAACTTCATTCAACTGTTCAATACCACATTCCACATTCATTAAAATGTAGTGTGCTTTATGAATTTTATTGATCGGGTAAGCCAATTGACGACGACCCCAGTCTTCGAAGCGATGCACAATACCACCATTGCTTGTTAGGATCTGCTGGTATTTTTCAACCATTGCAGGTACTTGTTCACTCTGATCAGGGTGGACCAGAAACACGATTTCGTAATGTCTCATAAGAGCTCCTCACGGTTTATACAGCCCCATTTATCGAGGCAAGGAGTTTTGCCGATGTTTAACTACGTCAAAGGCAATCGACAATTCTACGTTATGTTGTTACATAATCACAAGTTACGCTGTCTAAATGCTTCAAACAAACAGACGCCCGCTGCCACTGAAACATTCAAACTTTCCGCTCCTCCTTGCATAGGGATATACATGACATGATCGCAACACTCACGAGTCAAACGCCTAATACCGCGGCCCTCAGCGCCAAGTACAATGGCTAAAGGCCCTTTCAGGTCAGCTTGGTAAAGTGTCACGTCACTCTCGCCCGAAGTTCCTACCACCCAAATGCCCCGCGCTTGCAAATCGCGCAAAACACGCGCCAAATTAGTTACTTGTATAAAGGGTAAACGCTCAGCGGCACCACTCGATACTTTTAACGCGGTACTGGTTAGGCTTGAAGCACGATCTTTAGGTGCAATGACAGCATGAGCACCTGCCGCTTCTGCTGATCTCATACAGGCACCTAAATTATGAGGATCTTGTACACCATCTAATACCAATAAAAATGGATTACCTTTAAGATCATCCAGTATTTTTTCTAGATCTGTTTCATCTAGATCACGTAATGGCGTACAGCGTGCGACACCACCTTGATGTCTTGCATCTGGTGCCATTTCATCTAACTGATCATTATCTACTTTGTGAATTGAAATATCGTGTGGCGTAGCGGCTTCAACGATCGCTGCAATACGATCATCATGGCGGTCTTCCGACAGCCAAACTTCAGTCACTCGCGTTACAGGCATCTCAAGAGCGGCTTGTATTGCATGTAAACCAAAGATCAGATCATTGCGTGATGAATTGCTGTTACTACGGTCATTACTAGTACTGGCTGCTTTGCGGTGTTTGGAATGCTTTTGATTCTTGCCCTTCGATGATGGGTTTGACATATATTTCTACTCGACGATTTAATTGACGACCGGCTTCGGTATCGTTAGTTGCTCTTGGTTCCGCTTCGCCACGGCCTACTGTTACTAGACGATCAGATGGAATACCGCGAGAAGCAAAATAATTGACTACAGATGCAGCACGTTGTTGTGAAAGTTGTATATTATAGCTATCTGAACCTACACTGTCGGTATGACCGACTACATGAACAACCGTATTTGGATATCGTTCTAAAATATCAGACACTTTCATTAATGTGGGCATAAACGTTGATTTTAAAGCTGAACTACCAAAATCGAAAGATATTTCGCTCGACACATCAATTTTCAAACTTTCATCCTGCAAGCGTTGTACCTCAATATTATGTGCCGCTTGTTCAGAAGCTAATGCTGCTTCCATTTCTTGTTGTTGATTATCCATGTAGTGACCCACACCTGCACCCGCTAATGCACCTACTGCGGTACCGATAAGTACACCACCTTTATCGTTTTTAATTGAATGTCCTAATAAAGCACCCGCAACAGCACCTACTGCAGCCCCTGTTTTAGCACGTTGATTTGGATCATTCGCAGCGCAACCCACTAAACTGACACTTATTGCTGCGACTAATAATAATTTTTTCATAACTAATATCCTTTGTTAAATGATAGACCATAAGACATAGCCCGATTATACTGTTACGCTTAATTATCTTGTTGAGTTATATATCATGGAACGTAGTTTCATCCCAATTAACATTGCTTTACTCACCGTATCCGATACCCGTACTTTAGATAACGATACATCGGGTAAAGTTCTTCGCGAAGGGTTATTAAGTGCGGGTCACCAACTTGCCGCGCAACAAATTGTCCGAGATGATACGTACCAAATCCGCGCCATTATTTCACAATGGATTGCCGATCCCGATGTTCATGCTGTCATTACTACGGGTGGTACAGGTTTGACCGGCCGAGACGGTACTCCTGAAGCAGTGAAAGTATTGCTTGATAAAGAGATCGAAGGTTTTGGTGAACTATTCCGCCAAATTTCATTTCAAACTATTAAGACATCGACCATTCAATCTCGAGCCATCGGTGGCGTAGCGAATGGTACTTTCATTTTCTGCCTACCTGGTTCTAGCGGTGCATGTAAAACAGCTTGGAATGATATCCTAAGAGAGCAACTCGATGCGCGTCATCGTCCCTGTAACTTTATTGATCTTATACCGCGTTTATTAGAAAAATGACCACTCTTGTCCTCTATACCACGGCTGGCTGCCATCTTTGTGAACTAGCGGACCTTATGTTGCAGACTTTAGCACCTCGACATCAACTCACCATAATAGCTACTGAAATTGGCGATGATGATGAACTTGTTGAGCGTTATGGGATTCGTATCCCAGTAGTACAGTTTGCTGATAACACTGTTATCAGTTGGCCTTTTGACCTGTATGACATCGAAAAAAAGCTTAAACAACAATAATATTTCGATTATTGCATCAATAACACTGTCTAGCGAAGGTCATCATTTATTAAAGCCGTTATACTGCACCTTTTATTTTCAGCAAGATTTTCTTAACAATGACAGTCCAATACATCGATACCGCCGCCGAACTCAGTATATTTTGCCAACAAATTGCCCACACCACATGGATGACTGTTGATACTGAATTCTTGCGTGAAAAGACCTATTCACCTCAATTATGCCTGATTCAAGTTGCTACCGAAAATGCTATTGCCTGCATCGATCCTATTGCGCTTAATGACTTAACACCGATTTTAGATCTTATCTACAATCCTGATATAACCGTTGTTTTTCATGCGGCCAGACAAGATCTTGAACTGTTATATCTGATTCGAGATAAACTGCCGACCAATGTCTTTGACACTCAACTTGCCGCCACCGTATTAGGATATGGCGATCAAATAGGCTATGGTAATCTGGTCAAAATGTGTATTGATGTCGACTTAGATAAAGCACATTCACGTACAGATTGGACTAAGCGTCCCTTAGATCCTGATCAAATTGACTATGCCGCAGATGATGTCCGTTACTTGCGGGATGTCTACAAACTACTTAGCCAGCAACTCACCGACAAAAAACGTACTCATTGGCTAGATGATGATTTTGCTATTTTGACTAACATCGATACTTATCTGGTTAAGCCCGAAACAATGTGGCGAAAAGTAAAAGGGTTTGGTCGTCTAAAAGGTGTTCAATTAGCCATATTACAATGCCTAGCCGCTTGGCGTGAACAACGAGCAGTAGCATCAAATCGCCCTCGCCGTTGGATCTTAAAAGATGACGTCTTGCTCGACTTGGCTAAATTAGCACCTGATACATTAAATAAATTCAGCCTAATTCGCGGCTTAGAGACCAATACCATCAACCGTCACGGCAAAGAGTTATTGGCAGAAATTGCGACGGCGAAAGCCTTACCAAAAGAACAATGGCCAATAATCAAAAAGACTCAACCGCTCACTCCACAACAAGATTCTATTGTTGATGCCCTGATGTCCTTACTTAGAAAATATTGTATTGAACAAGAAATTGCTCCAATGGCCGTGGCCTCTCGTAAAGATGTCGAACATATGGTGGCAGGTGAAACAGATATAGCGTTATTACAAGGTTGGCGTAATGAAATAGTTGGCCATCATTTGCAAGCTTTTTTAAATGGTGAACTCACTATTAGCACCGACCAAAATCAACTAAATACCCAAGAAAAAGGATAAACTTATGTCAGACTGTTCTTTCGTAACGTGGACTTTAGTCCAACATGCTGGGTTAAAACACCGACCTACTAACAAAAAATTCTAGGTAGGTTGGGCTTTAGTCCAACATTATCAAACTAAATCTTAAGGACAATCTTATGTCAGCACTAATTTGTGGCTCATTTGCCTATGACACCATCATGGTGTTTCCAGACCAATTCAAAAATCATATTCTCCCAGACAAAGTACACATGTTAAACGTAGCATTTCTTGTACCCAGTCTGCGCCGAGAGTTTGGTGGTTGTGCAGGTAATATCGCCTATAACTTAATGCTTTTAGGAGATGATCCGGTACCAATGGGCACCGTCGGTAGTGATTTCGCAAGCTATGCGACATGGATGGATAAACATGGCATTAACCGACGTCATGTCCATGTTAAAGAGGGCAACTATACTGCCCAAGCCTTTATCACTACCGATATGGATGACAATCAGATTACCGCCTTTCACCCTGGTGCTATGAGCTTAGCCCATGAAACGCATATTAAAGAAGCAAAAGATATCAAACTTGCAATAGTCGCACCTGATGGTCGTGACGGCATGATTCAACACGCCCAACAATTACATAAGGCCGGCATTCCATTCATCTTTGATCCCGGCCAAGGCTTACCGATGTTCAATGGTACTGATTTAATGACGTTTGCAGAACAAGCAAGCTATATCGCATTGAATGACTACGAAGCTCAACTTTTCCAAGATCGCACTGGCTTATCACCTGCCGAAATTGCAGAACACGTTGAAGCCTTAATTATTACCCGTGGTGCTGAAGGTTCACAGATCTACACTGGAGGAAAACGTATCGATATTCCTTGTGCTAATGCTGAGCAATTAGCTGATCCAACAGGTTGCGGTGATGCTTATCGTGCTGGTTTAATCCACGGCATCATGCATGGTAAAGATTGGGAAACGACTGGCAGAATTGCTTCTTTATTAGGCGCGATTAAAATCGAACAGTACGGCACTCAAAATCACCACTTTACTGCCGAAGAGTTTGATACACGATATCACGCTAGTTTTGGTGACTAAATGTAACTAAACAGCAGTTCCGAAAAACCAAATGCCTCTCTAAAAAGAACTAGGCATAGACATCAATATTTAATGTCTAGCCAGTCTTTACATATCATTCTATATAAGGATATGATTCAACTACTGAAAAAGACTAGGTGTTGTGATGATTGAATTAAGGACAACGATTAAAGGCTTCACACTCATTGAGCTTATGATCACTTTAGCAATCGCCGCTATTTTACTGGGCCTTGCTGCACCTAGTTTTAACGGTCTCATAAAAGATAACCGTTTAACTACACAAATTAACGGACTTTCAGCCTCACTCAATCTAGCTCGTAGTGAGTCAATCAAACGTTCACTTACGGTTACAGTATGTAAAAGTAACGGCGGCACACAATGTGGAGGTGATTGGAGTGATGGATGGATCGTTTTTGAAGACATTAATGGTAACGGCGCTGTAGATACAGGCGATATCATTATTCGAGTAAATGCAGCATTAAGCTCTGGCAACACCCTGGTGTTTCCAGGGAAAAATCGAGTAACTTATAAAGCTGATGGGTTCGCCATTGGATATAACTCCACATTCACCCTGTGTGATGCCCGCGGCTACACAGAGTCAAAGGGGCTTGTCGTTTCTAATTCAGGTCGAGTCAGAACGGCTAACACATCTGATTTAACAAGTTGTTCATAATGATTACCAATAACATCCGCAACGCAAAATACAACAACAAAGGTTTCACGCTATTAGAAGTCATGATAGCGGTTTTTATACTAGCAGTAGGATTACTCGGTCTAGCAAATTTACAAGTGCTTAGTCTTAAAAACAATCACAGTGCTCAATACAGAACATCTGCTACTGTTATCGCTTACGATATCATTGATAGGATGAGGCTAAATCGAACTGCTGACTATTCCATAGCAATAACTGCAACGCCCTCCGGCTCGACACTCAAAGATACCGACCTCATAGCATGGAAGACTGTTTTATCTAATGAGTTACCAGCTGGTGATGGTTCCGTAACGTTTAGTGGTGATACTGTAACGGTTGTAGTCCAATGGGATGATTCTCGTGGTAGCGATGGCAATACAACACAATCATTTACAGTGAGTACTGAGCGATGAGTTTTGTTCAAAAACATAAACGACAAGAAGGTTTAACACTTATAGAGTTAATGATTGCATTAGTGCTAGGATTAATACTCGTAGCCGGTGTTATTCAAGTATTTGTAGCAAATAAACAGACCTACCGAGTTACCAATGCTCATTCTCGACTGCAAGACAATGCACGATTTGCGTTAGAAATATTGTCTCGAGATATTCGTTCTGCCGGCTATGCAGGCTGTAGAACAATAGAAAAAATGAATGTTAATCAAATTGCTAATGCACCTGTGCCCATAGAGATAAGCGCAAATACTATCATTACGGGTAGTGAAGCAACGACGGCCACCACATGGAGTCCCGTGCTATCTGGGTCATTAGGAACGGTAGTCGGTGGAACAGATGTAATAACATTGCAACGCGGTAGTAGTTGCGGGGCAACACTAACAGGAAATGTAGGAAGCTCAAACGGGAATATTAAAGTTATTGCCCCTAACTCGTGCAATATATCTGCAGGAGATATTTTAATGATAGCTGACTGTGAAGATGCGCATGTTTTCAGAGCAACCAATGTATCAAATGGGACTGGCACTGAAACCGTGGCTCACGCCAACAACGTTAATCAATCCAATCACTTCTGTAAATCTTATACTTCACCTCCAACTACGGGTGCTTGCATCACCGGCACGGCGAAGCTTTATAACTATGATGCTGAACTATTTAAGTTTTCTGCACTCACCTACTTCATACGACTTGGTACTAATGGTGATCCTGCACTTTGGGCGTATGATCAAACGGCGATTACCGGAGCAAGCAATCCATCTGAATTAATTGAAGGTATCGAAAATCTTCAAGTGCTTTATGGTGCAGATGATAATAATGACGATATCGTCGATCGTTATGTAAGCGCTAAAGTCGTTGATGATGCAACAGACTGGGATAAAGTAATTAGCGTGCAAATTAGCGTGTTAGCTCAAACATTAGACACCAACTTAACCACTAGTAGCCAAACAGTGAACTTCAATGGCGGCACTATCACTGGAACCGAAGGACGTCTGAGGAGAGTCTTCTCAACGACAATTGCCATAAGAAATCGGGTGCAATAGAAATGTATAAGCATCAATCAACCAAACAACAAGGTGTCGCGCTCGTAATTAGCTTGATCATGCTGTTAATTATGACCCTACTTGCTATCGGCAGTATGAATACTACTATTTTAGAAGAAAAAATGGCAGGTAATTACAAAGATAAAAATATGGCATTTCAAGCTGCTGAGGCTGGCGTAAGAGCAGGAGAGACTTATCTTCGCACAACGCCTGTGTTACCAGCATTTGACGGCACAACACCTGGACTATATCAACCTACACTATCGGGGCTATCACGATGGGAACAAGTTATTTGGACCAGTGTCGGTGGTGATGTTCGGCAATATATAGGTAGCTTATCTGGTGTGGCTGCTAAACCGGTGTTCATTATAGAAGAACTATTACCTGTTAATGATACAGGCGGTAGCCTTGAAGCAGGTGTAGCAGCCGAAAGTCGATATTACAGAATAACATCGCAAGCTGTAGGTGGTACCGATACCGCATTTGTCGTGTTACAAACAACATATAAAAGATAAAACACTATGTTCGATATAAAGGGATTGATCATGAGAAAAAATTACCTACAGATATTTATCTTCCCGATACTGTTCCTAACTTTATCCATTAGTAATGCTTGGGCAGTCACATCTATCGCTCAGTATCCGCTATTTCTTACCAATGGGGTCCCCCCGATTGTAATGTTGACAATGGGCCGTGACCATAAGCTCTATTATGAGGCGTATAACGATGCGTCTGATTTGAATGATGACGGTCAACTTGATATTGGTTACGATCCTGCGATCGATTATTTCGGTTATTTTGATTCACACAAATGTTATACCTACGGATCAAACCTGTTTACTCCAGCATCTGTGACAGCAAACAAACAATGCTCGGGAAGTTGGAGTGGTGATTTTCTTAACTATGTCACAACCAGCCGAATGGATGCCTTACGTAAAGTACTTTATGGCGGTTTCCGTTCAACCGACAGCACCTCGCAAACAGTACTTAAACGTGCCTTTATTCCACAAGATGCCCACAGTTGGGGTAAGGAATATACCAGTTTTGCAGTCGATGGTTATAATATAACCGACTATACACCTCTTCCCCAACCAACCATTGGCACTAGGCACCTGTTTGCAAATGTATCCTTAAACTATACAGCTTCATCAAAAAACAAATATGCTGGTCAACCACTGATGCGTGTACTCAACGACAGCACCTATCGTATTTGGGAATGGGTATCCATTGAACGCCCTGTTGCAGGAGCAAAATGTTTGGATGGCGGCTCAGGGCCAAGCTGTTCTAGAGCGGGTGGTTCATCTGGAGTAACAGTACCAAGTTCTGTCTTGAGTAACGTAATTCGTAGTACTTATGATATTTCTAACATTGGTACCGGAAGTGATCACCCGTTAAATAAGAGCGATTTTGACACTTGGGAAAGTGAGTTAGGAGCGCCATTTGGTAGCGGTTCAATGAGTACGATTGAAGGTAGTGACAATCCATATGGCGCTGATGACAACTATATGACCATTGTAACGGCTACCCTCACCATTCCTACCACAGGGACTTATGAATTTGCTGTCGATGGTGATGATGCAGTTGACGTAACTCTTAGCGGGGTCAATGGAACCTATACTGTAGGTTACTATGGTGGTCATAGTTTTTGTAACTGTAACACTCATACAACTGGCGCTATATCTTTAACTGCAGGAACGCATACCATTAAATTTCGCCACGAAGAAAGAACCGGCGGCGATGGCTTTGTTTTACGTTGGGTAAAAACGCTCCCAGCATCGAACATTGTAGACTACAGTGTCAACGTTAAAGCCTGTGTAACGGGTTTATTAGAATCTAACTGTAAAGCGTATAGTGATGGTACCACCACCACCTACAAACCAACGGGCATTTTACAACGCTATGGCGAAGATGACTTAATGGCATTCGGCCTATTAACAGGCTCTTATCAAAACAATACTGCTGGAGGTGTTGTTAGGAAAAACATAGCCTCATTTACAGATGAAGTTAATCTTAAAACAGGTATTTTTACCTCAATGAGCGGTATCGTCGATACATTAGATAAACTTCGCATAGAAAGTTTCAACTACACTAATCACCTGTATAAGTCGGGTTTTATTACGACTCGGCCAATTAATAACGGCGAAGCGCAGGAATGGGGGAACCCAATTGCAGAAATGATGTATGAAGGTTTACGTTATTTTGCAGGTAAAACATCTCCAACCTCGGCCTATAATTCAGGGGTTAGCTCTGGAACAGACACAACAGCACTCGGCCTCCCTCTTCCATTGTGGTTGGACCCCTATAGAACAACAGCAGGTGGCTATGCACATTGTGCTAAACCATTACAGCTAGTTATTAGTGATATTAATTCTTCATATGATAGTGACCAGGTCCCTGGTAGTTCTTTTAGCAGTTTCACGGGGGATTTAGCCGGTATGAATGTCTCCACCTTAGCTGACACTATTTGGGCTGGCGAATCTGAAGCGAGCAACATATTTATTGGTCAGTCAGGAACAAACGATGATGGTACACCTTCGGCAAAAACAGTAACCAGTTTTGCTAATATTCGAGGATTAGCACCAGAAGAGCCTACAAAACGAGGTAGTTACTACGCCGGTAGTGTAGCTTTATATGGCAAAAAAACCGATTTACATACTATCGAAGGTGAACAAAATGTAGATACCTTATCAGTAGCCCTCGCTTCGCCATTGCCACGAATTACAATACCTGTTTCAGGTAAAATTGTAACATTAGTGCCTTTTGCCAAATCAGTTGGCGGCTCAGGCATTTCAAGTGCTCAAGGCGCTTTTCAACCGACCAACCAAATTGTCGACTTTTACATCGAAACGATAGTAAATACTAATGCGGGGAATATGAATTCAACCATCAATGGTGGTCGGCCGTACGGTTTATTCCGCATCAATTATGAAGATGTAGAGCAAGCTGCCGATCATGATATGGATGCTATCGTTGAGTACATATTTACGGTCAATGCTAGCAATCAGTTAGAGGTCGAACTCAACTCTACGTATGCTGCCGGTGGCATCATTCAACATATGGGGTATGTCATATCAGGTACAACTACTGATGGAACTTATCTCGATGTGCGTGATGAGGACACTGCTGCCGCTAATGATCCAAATTACTTTCTCGACACACCCAACGATACTGACGCATTACCACTGTATAAAAAACGAGTATTTATTATAGGCACGACTGCATCAGCTAGTTTTATTAAACATGATCCTCTCTGGTATGCGGCGAAGTGGTCGATGACTGATACTGACGAGAATGGTACGTTAGAAACAAGTGAATGGGATACGGATAATGATGGCACGCCTGATGGTTATTTCTTGGTGACCAATGCGGGTAAATTAGAAACTCAACTTGACAAAGCATTTGCAGAAATTATTGCACGAACAAGTTCATCTGCAGCTGTTGCGACTAACTCAACGAGACTCGATACCAATACTAAAATATATCAAGCTCGATTCAATAGTAATGATTGGAGCGGCCAATTACTGGCATTTGATCTTGATGATACGAATGGCGCAATTGGAAGTCAGGTTTGGGATGCAGCGACCCTAATTCCAACTGAAAATAGCCGCCATATCTTTTCTTATAATCCCTTAGCTACTGCCCCTAAAGGTATTATATTTGAATATCTCAACCTTAATACAGATCAAAAAGCATTCTTAGATAAAGATGCCTTGGATACGATCGACTCATTAGGCGCTGATCGTGTTGACTATATTCGAGGAGATCAAAGTAATGAAATCACTAACGGTCCATTTCGTTCACGCACATCATTACTAGGTGATATTGTAAACTCTGATCCATGGTTTGTAGGACAATCAGATAACCTAGGTTATAGTGTTTTATCGGAACCTGAAGGAACAAGCTACCCCGCGTATTTGACAAGCAAAGCAAACAAAACAGCAATGTTATATTTTGGTGCTAATGATGGAATGCTCCATGGAATCGATGCAAATAACGGTATTGAAGAATTTGCTTATATGCCTGAAAGTTTAATACCAAAATTAAATATCCTGACCTCCCCTCTTTATGGTTGTAGTGGACCGAGTTGTTTACCCCATCAATATTTTGTTGATGGAGCACCCAAAGTCGGTGATGCCTATATTGATTCAGGATCAGGTACGACTTGGCATTCTGTCTTGCTAGGCACCTTAGGGGGCGGTGGTAAAGGCATATTCGCTCTCAACATTACCGGTCCGACAGACTTTACTAGTAGTAACGTCATGTGGGAAATATCAACCTCACAATCGCCAAAAGCTGCAGACCTAGTTAAATTTCAAGCTGATTTAGGCTACACACTACCGCAAGCTTCTATTGTAAAAATGCACAATGGAAAATGGGCAGCAATCGTCGCTAATGGCTACGAAAGTACGCAACAAAATGCCGTATTATTTATCATTGATATTGAATCGGGAGAGATCATTAAAATGATAGATACTAGAACAGGTGGTTCAGGTAGCCCTAATGGCCTATCCACACCTATTTCAGTCGATCAAGATGCTGATGGTATCGTTGATGCTATCTATGCTGGAGACCTATTAGGTAACCTGTGGAAATTTGATGTCAGTGCTAGCAACTCGGGCAGCTGGGCAAGTGCATTCAAAACAGGTTCAACCCCAAAACCATTATATATAGCAAAGGATGGTAATGGCGTCGTTCAGCCAATTACAGCTAAACCTCAGGTTGGTAAACACCCTGATGGTGGTCTAATGATCTATTTCGGTACGGGTAAATATTTTGAAGTCAACGATCAAATTGTTAGTGCTTCACCACAGATAAATAGCTTTTATGCAATTCGAGATCAAAATGCAATCGTAGCATCCAGATCCAATCTGCAAGAACAAAGTATTCTATTTGAAACAACCATTAATGCACTTGCGATAGATCTTAGAGTCACATCAGATACCACCGTTGACTACGCAACCAAAAAAGGCTGGTACATAGATCTTGAATCCCCTGTCAATCATGCTGAAGGTGAACGAGTGATATCCTCACCCTTACTACGAGGAGGACGAATTATTTTTGCTACTTTAATTCCTGAGAGTGATCCCTGTGGTTGGGGGGGAACAAGTTGGTTAATGGAGCTCGATGCAGTTAATGGTCAAAGGTTAACAACGTCACCGTTTGATATTAATGAAGATGGTTCTTTTGATTCTGCGGATTTGATACAAACGTTTGATACAAACGGTGATGGCGTTATTGATGCTAAGGATAATGTTGAAGTGAGTGGTATAAGAAAACATGATATTGGTATTATCAAAACACCAGGAGTTGTTACAACGGGTGATGGCAACGAAATGAAATATGTAAGCGGCTCGAGTGGCAATTTAGATAACATTACTGAGTCAAGCGGTGATCCTATTGGACGCCAGTCATGGCGTCAACTACGTTAATCAAAGGCTTTTACAAATGAAAAAAAATGGTTTTACGTTAATTGAATTAATGATCACCGTGGCAATCGTTGCGATTTTAGCAGCGATTGCCTATCCATCTTACCAAGATAGTGTTCGTAAAACGAAGCGAACCACTGCACAGGCAGACTTAATGGAGCTCGCAAGCTTTATGGAACGGAAGTTTACTGAAAATAACTCTTATGCTGGCACTACTATTGCGTCAATAGGCGTTACAAATGACGACTACACGTTGGCACTTACACTGCCAACCGCACCGGTAACGTCGTATACATTAACAGCGGTTCCCCAAGGAGCACAGGCGGATGATAGCTGTGGCACATTAAGTTTATCTAATACAGGAGTTAAAGAAGCTAAGGTTGATGGCGTCGTTATGCCGAGTTGTTGGTAATATATACCTAACCATAAACCTATTCTTATGGCTAATTGCTTAAAAAGCAGAAGGACTAAAAGTTTATTGTCGGCAGTACACGATAAAGCCACTGTATGCAGGCTAATGCAAATACGCCGGCAATCACATCGTCAACCATGATACCTAAACCACCATGAATAGCTTTATCAGCGAGATTAATTGGCCATGGTTTTAAAATATCGAAAAACCGGAATAAAACAAACCCAAGCACCATCCACTGCCAACCCGCAGGTGCTGCGATCATGGTAATTAAATAACCAACAATTTCATCCCAGACTACTGCTGAAGGATCATTTTGCCGTAACCAGTCCGCTGATTTCTGACAAATCCAAATACCGGCTATAAATGCGATAACGACTATAGCTAGATATAGCATTAATGATAAGTCTTGCATCAACCAATAAATCGGCACGGCGGCTAATGTGCCAAATGTGCCCGGCGCTTTAGGGGCTAAACCTGAACCAAAACCTAAACCGAGAAAACAAGCAGGACGTTTGAGCAACTCTCGAAATGTAATCTTAGATGGGGAAGTGATCATAACCAGTACCTTTTAATGCAATCAGCGCATCATTATCATCAATAAAATAAATACCTTCATCATTGGTAATCGAGCCAATGAGGGTACATTGCTGTTTGAAGCGTTGTTCAATTTGTGAAAAGTATTGCGGTGGCACGGTAAAACACAATTCGTAATCATCACCTGACTGTAAGGCAAAACGCTCAGCCGTTTTTCTGTCCACTTTCGACATCGTCAATGATAGTGGCAATTTTGCTAGATCGAGTCTCGCACCAACACCGCTTTTATCGAGAATATGGCCTAAATCAGCTAACAGACCATCAGAGATATCAATTGCCGCAGAAGCGAGGCCTGTCAATTGTTGCCCAATTTCAACTCTCGGTGTGGGTTGTTCTAATCTTTGACCAAGATAATTTTTATCTTCAACATTCAACACATCGTCATTCCACTGTTGTAAGTGCAACTGCAAGGCAGCGCCGGCATCACCAAGCGTTCCGGTTACATAAACTAGATCGCCTATTTGAGCACCACTACGTCGTAACGCCTTTGCTGGTTCAACAAAACCATGTACTTGAATACTGATGGTCAATGGCCCACGTGTTGTATCACCACCGACCAATTGAATATTATGTTTTTTTGCTAATTTAGCTAAGCCTTGAGAAAAGCACTTTAACCAGTTTTCATTCGCTTCGGGAAGAGTCAAAGCCAAGGTAAACCAAGCGGGCTGGGCACCCATCGCGGCTAAATCACTAAGACCTACCGCCAAACTTTTATAACCTAAACGTTCTGGATCAACATCGGCAAAAAAATGAATATTTTCAACTAAGGTATCAATTGACACAGCAATAACCTGTCCGGTAGGACATTGCAATAAAGCACAATCATCACCGATGCCTAATAATACATCTTCACGTTGGGTGCTGAGTTGTTCGAAGTAGCGTTGGATTAAAGAAAACTCAGATAATACTGCCATGAACGTGCTCTCAAATAGGATAGGTAGATTGGACTTTAGTCCAACATGTCGAATTAAAACCCAACCTACTATTGCTCGTTATTTGCTCAAACAATGGAGCCTTTCCAACACTGTTGGGTTGAATCCCAACTTTGATGATACTGCTATGAACGTGCTCTCAAATAGAATAGGTAGGTTAGACTTTAGTCCAACATGTCGGGTTGAAACCCTACTTACTATTGTTCTTTATTTATTATTGCGACGCGCTTTTGATGCTTGGTATTCAACTGCACGTAATTTAGAACCCATCTTATCTAAAACACCATTGACGTATCGATGGCCTTTTTCACCACCAAATGCTTTAGCTAACTCAACGGCTTCATTTAATACGACACGATAAGGGACCTCTGGACGGTGGATAAACTCATATACCGCCAGTCTTAATATTGAACTTTCAACCGGATCAATTTCTGCAAGGCTACGATCTACCGCAAAAGCCAATTCACTATCCAACGTAACAAGCTCTTTCGATACGCCTTCCACTAGCGTAGTGAAATACTTCTGATCCATCTTATCTGAGTTTTCTGCACTGACAAAATCTAAAGCATCTTTAGTGGTAGGCGCTTGCCCATTCACTAAAGCTTGATACAGGGCCTGCACTGCGGCACGGCGTGCATGAGAACGAGGTAGTCCACCTGCCATATTATTTCCCAATCTCAATTTGACGAAGCACATTAACCATTTCAATCGTTCCCATTGCCGCTTCTGCGCCTTTGTTACCCGCTTTAGTGCCCGCACGTTCAATGGCTTGCTCAATACTATCAACCGTCAACACTCCAAATGCAATGGGAATATCAAGTTGCAATGTCAGTTGACCAAGACCTTTTGAACATTCACCAGCCACAAACTCAAAATGAGGCGTGCCGCCACGAATCACTGCACCTAATGCAATAATGGCATCATAGTTTCCAGTGCGACCCATCCGTTGTACGGCTAATGGAATTTCAATAGCACCAGGAACACGTGCTAGGTGAATATCACTTTCGCTAGCCCCATGGCGAACTAAACAATCAATCGCGCCTGAAATCAAATTATCAACTATAAAGTCATTAAAACGACCTGCTACGATGCCTACTTTTAGCCCTTTGGCTGAGAAATCACCCGAAAATGTTGTGATATTTGTCATGATTATTTAAAGATCCGATACGTAAAAAAGGTATTGTACTTTGTTTAATAAATTATACCTAACAGAACAACGTGGTATCTAAGACTCAGGCTCAGCCAGTGCTTTGTTTTTTGCATGAGGTAAACCTTCAGGATCCGCATCAATGGTAAACCATTGATAAGGTTCGAGATCAATACGCACTGCAGTAAGCTTTTCACCCCACACGGCACCACTATCAAGTGAGAAAACATTACCATATTGACCAGTACCTAATGTCGACCAATGGCCAAAAACAATGCGGTCATTTTGAGATACTCGATTAGGCATTTCAAACCAAGGTTTTTGATCTGCGGGTTTATCTTTTGGAGCGCCCTTAAACTTAAGTGCCAAACGCCCATCATCGTAACAATAACGTAAACGAGTAAAACAATTAGTGATAAATCGTAATCTATCCCAACCCTCTAATTTATCAGACCAAACTTTAGGTTTATTGCCATACATATTGTTGAAAAACTCACGCCAATTATCGCCTTGCAAGACAACTTCGACCTCTTTGGATTTCTCACTTGCTTCGGCAATTGACCATTCAGCAGGCAGACCTGCATGCAACATACTAAATCCCAACTTGCTGTCGTGGTGAAATAAAGGTTGGTGGCGAAGCCATGTCACAAGTTGTTCTCTATCATCTGCAAGTAAGACGGAATCCATCGTATCCATACGATGTTGATGATCTATCACTCCTGCGGCATTCGCCAATAAATGGAGGTCATGATTGCCTAAGACAACTTTAACCCGCTCAGTACCTAAGTCCATTGCAAACCGTATGACATCAGCAGATTTTGGGCCACGATTAACCAAGTCACCCGCGAGCCAAATTTGATCGACTACTGGATCGAAGTTAATGTGATCCAGTAGTTTAAGTAACTCATCAAAACAACCTTGGAGATCACCAATCGCGTAAACAGCCATCTAGGTTAGCGTCGACGATATAATGGTTGTGGTTTTAATGCTGTCGTTTGATAACTTTCACTAAAGTCGTTAAATGCACTGAGGGCGCTTTCTATGTTGTCTGGATTAGCTAATTCAAAGCTGTTAATGCCTGATTGTGACATATAAAACAACTGATCACGCAACACATCACCTTGGGCGCGAATTTCGCCAGTATAGTGATAACGGTCACGTAATAATCGTGCAAAAGAATAACAACGGCCATCGATGAAGGCAGGAAAAATAAGTACCATCATAGAAAAAGCGGCTAAGTCTGGCACGATTTCTTCTAAAGGATCTTCGCCAGTGAGCCTTAAGCCTAAACCACCTTCATGCTTCGACAAGGTTACGTGCTGTTCCTGCCAGCGAGTGAGTGATACCGTAATATCGCCAGCTACCAGTGTTGCTTCATCATCTAAATGCAGCCAATTGTTTTCAACAATTTCCCGATCTTTAATTATCTGCATAAACACGTTCCTTAAACGGATCAATACCAACACGACGTACAGTGGCTAGAAATAATTCGTCCTCATAACGAAGCTCTTTAAACACTTCTAACAAAGTCACAACCGTATCGACCACTTCATCTTTAGGAATAGCACGCCCTAGACGTTCACCCAAAGAGGCATCTGCCTCTGAGCTACCACCAAGTGTGAATTGATACCACTCTTCGCCTTTTTTATCAACACCGAGAATGCCAATGTGACCAACACTTTGATGTGCACAGCCATTCATGCATCCTGATATTTTGATTTTAATATCACCCAAATCATACAAATAATCCAAATCATCAAATCGTTCATTTATTTTTTTTGCTAATGGGATAGAGGTCGCATTGGCCAGACCACAGAAATCTAATCCCGGACAACATATCATATCTGCCATCGTATTCATATTCGCTGTCGCTAAACCTTCTGCTTGTAGGCGTAACCACAAGGCATATAAATCACCTTGTTTGACATCGCTTAACAATAAGTTTTGACTGTGGCTAGCTCGAATTTCACCCATGCTAAATTCATCGGCTAAGTCTGCAATTACATCCAATTGATCCGAAGTCACATCACCCGGTGGAACTAATGGCGCTTTAAGTGTAATAAAGGCAATTTTATAACCTAGCTTTTTATGATCACGGACATTTTGTTTGACCCAACGTGCAAAAGTGGCATCTTCCACTTGCATTTGAGCAAAGCTGACATCATTAGCGGCAGTTGCTTCATAAGCAGGCTCGGTGAAATACTGTTTAACACGTGCAATTTCTTTATCATCTAATACTAGCTGCTTGCGGATATGCACCCACTCGGCTTCGACTAATTCACGAATATGACTTAAACCATGTTCGCGTACCATAATTTTAATACGTGCTTTATATTTATTATCACGTCGACCTAAGCGGTTATATACGCGCAGAATAGCTTCAAGGTAAGACAATAAATCTTTCTTCTCGAGGAACGAGCGTATGACTTGACCAAGTATTGGCGTACGACCTAAGCCGCCACCAACAAGCACTTCAAATCCGATTTCACCTTCGTGGTTTTTAACTAAATGCAGGCCAATATCGTGTAATTGTGTTGCCGCGCGATCTTCTTCAGTACCAATTACGGCAATCTTAAATTTACGAGGAAGATAGGCAAATTCCGGATGAAATGTTGACCACTGACGGATAATCTCGCACCAAGGGCGTGGATCTTCAATTTCATTGGCACACACACCCGCCAATTCATCCGTGGTTGTGTTTCGTATATCGTTGCCGCTGGTTTGAATAGAATGCATTTGCACAGTGGCCAATTCAGCCATAATATCGGGCACATCTTCCAGTTTCGGCCAGTTCATCTGAAAATTCGTACGTGTAGTAAAGTGCACATAAGCTTTATCGTAACGGCGCGATACGTCAGCAATTTTACGTATTTGCTTTGACGACATCAATCCATAAGGAACAGCGACGCGATACATCGGCGCATGAATTTGCACATACAATCCATTCATTAAACGTAATGGACGAAACTGCTCTTCGGTCAATTCGCCCGCTAAAAAACGACGTGTCTGGTCGCGGTATTGTGCTACCCGTTGATCAACCATCGCCTGATCGTAGTTATCGTACTGATACATCTAAGCTCTCTAAACTAGATAATTAAGTCATTCATTATAACTGTCCATACGTATTAACCGAAGTATTAACTGCTATATTAATATTTAGTAATAAACTAATTTGCAGCCTGAAACTAAGGTGAATCGAGCGATGATCATTATTAAACCATTTCATTGAATACCTTAACTTCTAATTTTCAATGTAACCGTGCGCCATTTTCATTAGTTCACTTCTGACACTATCTGCTACCACTAATATCTCCTAGTATTTGCTGATAATAAGTCTTGTTTTTCTTAAACTTAAAAAGCGTATTTTCAACATCCAAATAAGAATGCGTGATGCAATCCCGACCAATGTAGTTTCCTATCTCCACGCTAAAAGATAAATCCTATCTTCATCAGATCTAATCTACTTTAAATATTTTGAAGATCGCTAATAGCCAATGTAAAATTAGCAACCTATCTTTTAAACACAAACGTCATTTTCATGTCTAAAACAACTCGTCAGAAACATCGCATTTGGCTGATCATTGCCTTTATTATCATTGGTTACGCTGCGAGTAAATATTCACCAGAACATACCACTTTAAACTCAGGTTCAACTAACAACATTGAGTCGGTTTTTGAGCAAGATCAAAGTAATGTTCAATTAGAAATAACCGGCAACGTCACTAAGTTATTAGCTGATGATTTAGACGGCAGTCGCCATCAAAAATTCATCGTCAAAACAGCTGAAGGCCAAACCATATTGGTGGCGCATAATATTGACTTAGCACCCAGAATTGATACATTAACAACGGGTGATGATGTCACGGTTTATGGCGAATATGAGTGGAATAATAAAGGCGGTGTAGTGCACTGGACTCATCATGATCCAGCCAAGCGTCATACCGACGGTTGGATTAAACATCAAGGTAAAATGTACCAATAAATGACGAATATCCTGCCGTTAAATCGTAGCTTTCCACCGATTGCTGATAACAATGCGAGTATTTTAATTCTTGGCTCTATGCCCAGCGTAAAATCACTCGAACAGCAACAATATTACGCGCATCCTCGCAACGCCTTCTGGCCAATTATGTCGGCATTATTTGTTATAGAGCGTGAATTAGACTACGACAAGCGTTGTAAAATCTTGATCGACAAACGTGTTGCCGTTTGGGATGTACTCAAAGCATGTCGACGTCAAGGTAGTTTAGATCAACATATTAATGCTGCCAGCATGATTACCAACAACTTTAATTTATTTTTACTGCAACATCCCAATATAAAAAAGATTGTGTTTAATGGCACAAAAGCTGAGCAGGTATTTAAACGACTTGTATTGCCGACATTAACGGAACATCACGCGGCTATTGTTCGATTACGTCTTCCCTCAACAAGTCCAGCCCATGCGAGCTGCTCACTTGAAGATAAAATAGTTATTTGGCAACAAGCATTGAGCAACTAAGCTTTCAAAAACACCACATACAGACCTTCATGTACGCCACATACCTCTTTTTCTGCTTCAATTTCTGCCGATAAGGTCAATCGAGCTTTACCTTTTTCTTTCAGGGTTTTAACAAATAGCTCGAATTCAAATGTATTTGGCAATTGGCACTTTGCGGTGAAATCAGAAGCAACAGGTTTTGTAAAATCGTAACTACTTTTTTGAATAACCAAATCATTATCAATGCCAAGCTGTTTAAGCTTGAGATAAATCAAAGTCCAACCAGTGAAAATACCAATGGCTGCCTGACTGCCACCAAAGGCCGTGCCATGCAGGTTTTTATTGGATGATAGCGGTGCAGAAATAATGACTTTTTGACCATCAAATGACAGAATTTTCACACCCAAATGTGCGGTAATTGGAATATGTTGTTGTATATAAATAAGGGTTTGTTCCAGATTCATAGCCGTATTCATTTCATCTTCCATTTTAATATAAAAAAGCCGAACATAAGTCCAGCTTTTTATGTTTGGATTAAAATAATTTGCTTAAATCTTTGGCATCCCAATGTGGAAAATGCTTTCTAACCAAGGCATTAAATTCAAGTTCAAATATTGAGAATTGGTCTGTTGACAATGCCTGTGATTTTGAAGAAATAACTGCTTCGGTAATCATGCCGGCACCGATGGTAACGTTTGTTAAACGGTCAATAATGATAAACGATCCCGTACTACGATTACGTTTATAAGCATCAAATACCACCGGTTTACTTAATGAAAATTCACATGCACCAATTTCATTAATTCGTAATTCACTGGCTGTATTTTCAGCCAAGCTATTAACGTCAATTTGATTATCTATTGCAGTCAAAATGCCAGCACTATCAATCACACCTACTTTGAAATTATATTGTGTGCCACTGACTAAGGGTTTTTCGGTCATCCACACTACGGTTGCTTTAAAATGGCTAGTAACATGAGGTTGATAATCACGATGCACGATCATATCGCCACGACTAACATCAATCTCATCATTTAAGGTCACAGTAATCGCTTGACCAGGAACCGCTTCATCTAGATCACCATCATAAGTAACTAACGCTTTAACGGTACTTTCTTTACCTGATGGCAAGACAGTAATCTCATCACCAGGCTTAAGAATACCGGATGCTAAAGTGCCACAATAACCACGAAAATCAAGATTAGGACGATTCACATATTGCACTGGAAAACGGACATCTTGCACATTGGCATCACCGGCAATTTCGACATTTTCCAACAATTGCATTAACGTTTCACCTTGATACCAAGGCATGTTTTCACTCTTGTTAACCACGTTATCGCCAACCAATGCTGAAAGTGGCACGTAATGCACATCTTCCATTTCTAGTTCACGGGCAAATTCGCTGTAGTCTTTACGAATATCGTTATAAACCTGTTCGCTGTAGTCTTTAATATCCATTTTATTAATGGCAACAACAATATGTTTAATGCCTAATAAGTTAGCAATGTAACTATGACGACGCGTTTGAGTTTGCACGCCGTATCGTGCATCAATCAAGATAACAGCAAGTTGGCAATTAGAAGCACCTGTTGCCATATTACGTGTGTATTGTTCGTGGCCAGGTGTATCAGCGATAATGAACTTACGTTTGGTGGTAGAGAAATAACGATAAGCCACATCAATGGTAATACCTTGCTCGCGTTCAGCTTGCAGGCCATCCACCAGCAAAGCTAAATCAACTGCTTCACCCGTTGTACCCGATTTCACACTATCTTTAGTCACGGCTTCTAACTGATCTTCATAGATCATTTTTGAATCGTATAGCAAACGACCAATGAGCGTACTTTTGCCATCATCCACGTTTCCGCAAGTCAGGAAACGTAACATTTCTTTATTTTCATGTTGCTTTAAATAAGCATCGATATCGCTTGCGATCAAGCTGTCCGACTGGTAATTATTATCCGTTTTGCTCATTAGAAGTAACCCTCTTGTTTTTTCTTCTCCATCGATCCGGACTCATCATGATCAATAGCACGACCTTGTCGTTCTGATGTCGTGGCCAATAACATTTCTTGAATAATCTCAGGTAATGTTGATGCGTTAGATTCAACGGCAGCGGTTAAGGGATAACAGCCCAAGGTTCTAAAACGCACTTTTTGCATTGTAGGGACTTCGCCCTCTTTTAATCGCATACGGTCATCATCAACCATAATCTTCATACCATTACGCTCCACAACTGGACGTTCTGCAGCATAATATAAAGGTACGATAGGAATACCTTCTAAATGAATATATTGCCAGATATCAAGCTCAGTCCAATTCGATAATGGGAAGACACGAATGCTTTCACCTTTATTTACTTTACTATTGTAGGTATTCCATAATTCAGGACGTTGTTGTTTAGGATCCCAGCGGTGATTTTTATCACGGAACGAATAAACACGTTCTTTAGCTCGCGATTTTTCTTCGTCACGACGAGCACCACCAAACGCGGCATCAAACCCATATTTATTTAGTGCCTGCTTCAAACCATCCGTTTTCATAATATCGGTGTAACGTGGATGATCAAATGGGTTGATACCTTCATCGATACCCTGTTGATTACTATGAACCAATAATTCCAAACCAAGCTCTTTCACACGTTGATCACGAAATTTAATCATTTCCTTAAACTTCCATGTAGTATCAATATGAAGCAATGGAAAAGGAGGTTTGCCTGGCGCGAAGGCTTTCATTGCTAAATGCAGCATCACCGCCGAATCTTTACCCACCGAATATAGCATCACTGGCTTATCAAACTCCGCTGCTACTTCTCGCATAATGTGAATGCTTTCAGCTTCCAGCTGCTGCAGGTGTGTTAACTGTTTTTTAGTCATAAAATTCTCTAATTATTTCGCTTTAACGTTTAGACCGCATTCTTTGGATTCAGGATTCTCCCACCACCAACGACCAGCACGAATATCTTCACCTGCTGTAATCGCTCGAGTACAAGGTTCACAACCAATGCTGGCGTACCCTTGATCATGTAATTTATTGTACGGCACATCAAATGCTCGAATATAAGCCCACACCTCTCCATTCGACCAATCGGTTAATGGGCTAAATTTTTGCAAACCATGAGCGTCATCTCTCTCCGACACCGGTAATTCACTTCGTGTCATAGCTTGTGAGCGACGCATGCCTGTTAACCATGCTTTTTTACCTGCTAAGGCACGTTTTAATGGCTTAACTTTACGAATACCACAGCATTGCTTACGTAATTCAACACTGTCATAAAAAGCATTAGGGCCGTGATCAGTCACAAAGTCTTCGACATCAGCGGCATCAGGGAAATAGACTTTCACCTCACGATTGTAGTGTGCTTTGGCCTGCTGCATAACCTCATAGGTTTGTTTTGGTAAACGACCAGTATCCAGTGTGAAAACCTCAATTTCTGGTGCGAATTTGCAAATCAGATCCATTAATACCATATCTTCTGCACCATAACTTGACGCCAAAGTAGCAGGGTTATAATCCACTGAAATCTCAGTCAATGCTTGCTTAACAGCGTCGATCTTCGCCGCTAGTTTTTCATTAATATTAATCATATTTGTCTAATCACCTTCACCGTTGTTGTTAACGATTGTCTCGATGCTATCTCACAAATCTGACCATCCTGACGCAAACTTTTTATAACATCTTCGACAGCATCACCATTATTAATCTCAAATAAAATGGCTTGATTTTGCTCCATTCTGCCGACCATTTCTCGTGCTTTAATATAGTGCATAGGACAGCCATATAAAGTGAGATCGACGCTTTCAATTACACTAGACATTTAAGTCCGACTCCTAATAATATTACCGCTAAAAAAGGTCTCATTACGTGGTCGGGAATTTTAATCCCTAAACGACTACCTATATAAATACCCGGCAATGATCCTATAACTAAAAATGATAATAACGACCAGTCAACCGTACCCACTGTCGAATGGCCCAAACCTGCAATGGCAGTAAGTGGAACGGCATGAGCAATATCAGTGGCTACAATTTCCACACCTTTCATTTTCGGATACAAAAACAACAGAATTACCGCCCCTAATGCACCTGCACCAACAGATGATAAGGTGACCATGACACCCAGAAAACCACCCGTTAATACTGTTGCCATAGCCTTATGCTTTTCATCCTGCCGCATCCTATATAAGGCGTTAACCACGGGATGATCCGCTTGCGCTTTCATTATATTGCCTATCCAAGCTTTTAATAATAAAGCGCTGGAAGTCAAAATTAATGCAATGCCCAGGGCAGTGGTGATCACGTCATTATGCTTACCCTCTCCAACGCCAGTGGTATTTAAAAGCCATAAGGTTAAAAGAGTAGTTGTGACACTTCCTATTGCTAAGCGTTTTACTACCAGCCAATGAACAACACCGTGCTGCCAATACGCCCATACGCCACCAGCCTTGGTTATCGCGGCAAATAACAAATCCGTACCAACAGCTACAACGGGTTGAACCGCAAAACCAAAAATAAGAATTGGCGTCATTAATGAACCACCGCCCACGCCTGTCATACCGATCATTATACCCACAGCTAATCCAGCTAATGTATATCCCCATTCCATCGTATTTTAAGCGCCTGCAACTATAATAGAAGGTGACAAGTTTACCATCACACAATATCCTATCAATGAATATTATTAACTATTGATATAACTAAAAAGAATATAGATATGAAGCTACAACAATTAAAATACGTTGGTGAAATTGCTCGGCGCGGTCTGAGTATTTCCGCTGCAGCCAATGCCATGCATACTTCTCAATCAGGTGTCAGTAATCAAGTGCAATTGTTTGAAGATGAACTTGGCCTACAAATTTTTGAACGTCATGGAAAACGATTAACAGGGCTAACCTTATTTGGACAATCCGTTATCAAGATGGCTGATCGCGTATTACTTGACGTGGAAAATATCCGTCAGCTAGCCGCCGATAATAAAAATGATCAACTAGGCACCTTATCTATAGGTACAACCCATACTCAAGCACGCTACGCTTTGCCTAAAGCTATCAAAGCTTTTTCCCAACATTACCCTAAAGTACATTTAAACATGGTGCAAGGTACACCAACCGAGATTGCCGAAATGGCTGCCACGGGAAGAGTTGACATGGCCATTGCTACAGAAGGCTTAGCGCAATTTGGCGCTTTAGTAATTCTGCCATGTTACGAGTGGAATCGTTCGATTGTAGTACTACCCGATCATCCCTTATTATCGGAGAAAAAACTTACACTAAACGCCATTGCCCAATATTCTATTCTGACCTATGTAATGGGATTTACCGGGCGAGCACAACAAGATCAAGCCTTTATTGAACGTGGTTTAACGCCTAACGTCGTCTTCACAGCAACAGATGCCGATGTCATAAAAACATATGTCGAACTAGGATTAGGTATCGGCATCATCGCCAGTATGGCATTTGATCCTATTAAAGATGCACCGCTGCAAGCGCTAGATGTAAGCCATCTATTCAAACCTAGCACCACTCACATGGGGATTCGCCGCGGCCGTTATCTACGCGCCTATAGTTATGCTTTTATCGAGCTCCTAGCACCTCACCTCACACGGAAAGTGGTCGAAAAAGCCATTATTTAAGACTTAATGCACAAGGACATTCGTATGGATATTTTTGACCCCATCTATCAATCACAAGCTTTATTACTAAAACTTTCAGTAGCCATCAAGAGCAACAATGAGTCAGAAATAAAAACGGCAATAAGCTCGCTTTCAAGTCATTTAGAACAGATAAAAACAAATACATCTACTTTACAGCGGCAAATAGCAAAGCTTAAAAAAAATCAAATTACCGCGATGAAACAAACATCCATAATCATTAACAAACCAGAAATTCAATTAGGCTGTTATATCTTCTCAGGTGAAAAAGGTTTTTTCTGCCCACAATGTTATGATAATAACGGTAATAAAGTAGCAACCATACGTCTTAATAGTAAACAGAGAATTTGCCCTATATGTAGAGCCAGTCTCAAATAGATTTATTACAAAAAGTAATTGATTAGTTCCTTGTTATCATTTTTATTGTTCCGTGGTCTAGATTTGTTATTCAATAGACACTGCTGGAAAGCCTTAGACCGCATGTCCGAACATGATGACCAAGAAAAACGACGGCAGCAGTTTAATTGCCGAAGGCAAAGTTGTTTGCTGCAAATGTGATAAAAAAGATCCTAATTTATTTCATATCGCTGTCGAATGCTCTGAAACGCATCAATACCTAGAGTAATCCATTACAAATAGCACGGTTAAGTGTACAAACAATCATGGCTAAAAACAATAGCTTGGCGTATAATTTCGCAGAATATTTGATGACTATTTAAGTCACTAAATTTAAGCCTAGGGGCGGCCATTATGCCTGAGACTTTCTTCATTATAGAAAGAACCCTATGAACCTGATCCAGTTAATACTGGCGTAGGGACAGGCCGAGATACTGCATTCACACTTTGTAATGAAGTGCACTCGATGAATTATCCCCTGTCCTTTTTATATATTAAAAAGGCCAACAATGAAGTTTAAGCTTTTACCCGCCGCAATCGCTACTCTACTTTCCACTCATGCATTTGCTGAAACTTCCGAAGTCGAACTACCTGCAATGCTTGTCAGTGCTGATTTCAGACCCAATACCGCACTCAACACACCCATTAGCGTAACCACTATTGATAGCGAAACTATCGAATCACGTGGAGCTCAACATATAGAAGATATTCTAAATCTTGCACCAAACGTCAATGTTTCAAGTGGTGCTTCACGTGGTCAATATTTTCAAATTCGTGGTATCGGTGAACGTAGTCAGTTTTCATCACCGATCAATCCATCAGTTGGTTTAATGATTGATGGTATCGATTTTAGCCGTATTGGTGGTGCAGCTACTTTATTCGACATTGAATCTGTCGACGTTTTACGTGGACCACAAGGTACAAAATTTGGCACTAATGCGCTGGCCGGTGTGATCAATATGCAAAGCAAGCAACCCACCAACGATCTTGATATTCATATTGAAACAGGTATTGCTGAATACAATACACGCAACATTGGTGTTGCTGTTGGTGGCGCATTAGTTGAGGATAACTTGTTAGGCCGCATGTCTATTTATAGTCATCAATCTAATGGTTATATGGATAATGACTTTTTAAGTCGTGATGACACCCAAAACCAAGATGAAATAACAGCAAAAGGTCACTTAAAATGGTTAGCAAATAAAGATTTAACCATCGATTTAAACCTAATACACCTAAATATTAACAACGGTTACGATGCATTTACATTCGATAACTCACGTCACAGCCAAGCCGATCAACCTGGTGAAGATAGCCAGAAAACAGATGCGCTTGCTTTGAAAACAGATTGGCGTGCCAGCAGTGCAGTGCAACTTCAAACGGCATTAACCTACTTAAACTCAAACAGCGTTTATAGTTATGATGCAGACTGGGATCACAACCCCACATACAATGCCTCTGAAGAATTTAACCGCGATAGAAACAACCATTCATTTGAAGTCAAAGCACTGTCAAATGAAGATGGTTGGATCCTCAATAACAGCACTGAATGGGCTGTTGGTTTCTATCACTTAGCCCAAGATGAGAAATTAGACTTAAACTCTGATTACGGCAATCTAGATAACAAGTACCGAACTGAAAACACCTCTATTTTCGGTCAGCTTGATACCCATTTTAATGACAAATTAACTGCCATATCAGGCCTGCGAGTCGAATATTTTACGGCTGACTATACTGATTCTAATGCGATTAACGTTGAAACTGACGAAGTGCTGTTTGGTGGAAAATTGGGTTTAAATTATCAATTAGAAAAAAACCAACTGCTCTACACATCTCTTTCTCGGGGTTATAAGTCAGGCGGTGTAAATAACAATACTGAGCTGCTTCCATCACAACTTAAATTTGATGCCGAGTACATGTGGAGTTTGGAAACGGGCCTTAAATCACTTTGGCTTGGTGGCGATTTAATGACAAATATTAGTGCTTTCTATTCGCTACGTCGTGATGCACAAGTAAAAACTTCAATTGATATCGGTGGCGGTCAATTTAAAGACTACTTAACAAATGCAGCTAAAGGCACTAATTATGGTATTGAAGCAGAATTAGACTGGTCGGCATCTGACACATTGCGTATTTTTGCATCTCTAGGCCTATTGCAAGCTAGCTTTGATGAATATGATAATCCAGATCCAGCAAGCTACAATGCCAATGGTCGTCGGCAAGCTCATGCACCGGCTTATCAATTTAGCTTGGGTAGTGAAGTATATATAACCCAAAACTGGACATTTAAAGCCAACATTGAAGGTAAGGATGAATTTTACTACTCAAATAGTCATAGCTCAAAATCAAGCTCATACGCTATCGTAAACTCGAACTTAGATTATCGTAATGGTGACTGGAAAGTATCTTTATGGGGTCGTAATTTGTTTGATAAG
>Ga0105054_10002598_pt1 | contig 28683 bp, 27 predicted proteins | sample BON02_FD_78091 | JGI IMG/M metagenome (GOLD analysis project Ga0105054, IMG submission 78091) | Freshwater microbial communities from Lake Bonney liftoff mats and glacier meltwater in Antarctica - BON-02 (megahit assembly) | ecosystem: Environmental > Aquatic > Freshwater > Ice > Glacier...
ATGCTGAACCAACATGGCGATTGGGTAAGTTGGGATGATTGCAGGTCAAGCAAGTATCATTAGAACCATCAGGCATGGCAAAATAAATATCATAATAACCATCGCTTCCTTTTGAGGAATATGCAATCCGATTACTTCCCGAACGATCCCAATCAGTTGCCAAACCGCTTTCTCGGAAGGTGGTGACGGTAGTTGTAAGAATGATTGGTTCTTTCTCGCAGGAAGCGAGAAATGTAATCGCAAAAAAGAAGAGTGGTAGTCGACTTTTCATTGGTCAGTCTAATAATCCATTGGGTTCAATTACAGCAACAAATTTGCCAAACGACCGAATAGTTGCTTTCAACTCATAGCTAGGGATTACCTTCAATTCTACTGTCAACCCATCATCATTATCCTTGATGATTTTTTGTGTTGGATGCAGCGGCTGCGCTTTCACATAACGCCCTTCCTGCGGAGCGAATTTTAGAACAACCTTCTCAGGTTTTCCACCTGCCGTGATTCCGAAACTGTATTTGAACAGCACTTCTGGGTCGAAACTTTTATCAACCGTGAAGTAATTCTCACGGATAGAAAGATCAGAGATACGGTCAAGCCCAAATGTTTTCACTTTGCCACCATCCACGTCCTTTCCAATGATATACCAACGGTTGCGGTATTCCTTTAATAGATAAGGATGAAGTTGACGTTCTGTTTCATGCTCATCTGCAAAAGACGTGTAGCGAAAACGCACTTCGCGTGCCTCTTTTATCGCTTGTAAAAGAATGGGTAGCAAATCGGTTCCTTTTGCCATGGGCGTGTTCTCAAACTGCACGAAACGTTCTATTGCATCATCCTGAATCTCAGGCGAAATACTCAATCGATCCATGATCTTTTGAATGGCCGAACCGAACTGATCGAAGATTGCGAGGTCTTTGAACTGAAAAAGTGTGTTTGCCGCAAAACGTATGGCTTCTTTATCTTCTTCGCTCAGCGAAATCTCCTTAATCGTGTATTCTGGATTCTCGTAATAATATCCTTTCTCCAACTTGGAATAAGCGATGGGCGCATAATACCCCAACTCACCCTCGTTCTTCATTGCCCACATATCCTTTTCAATGGTGGATATGGAAATACGCTCATTCGAACTGCCATAGAGTGCCTGCTCACAAGCATACTTCAAATCTTCCTTGGTCGGAAATTTCCGGCCTTTGTTGGTCAGACAATCGTCAATAATGCGGTAGCGGAGAAGGGCGTATTTATTTGCTGGCATGCCTCAAAGTTAACCGTCAATTGGTATTGAAGACTCGAAATCATTCAAGCGAAACATGTTATTCTGAACTTAAAATTTGCCTTTAACATTTCGTTAACAGGCTATTTTGGAAGCTATATCTACCTTCGGAACGAATTTTGAGAGTGTCGGAACGCAATTAATTTTTTAACCTAAATAAATATCATGAAAAAAGTAATGCTGTTAATGGCAATGGTCGTAGGGTCATTCGCTTATGTTTCTGCTCAAGTAGCTGGACCACAAATTGAATTCCAAAGAATTGAGCACGATTATGGAACAATGGATCAAGGTGGAAATGGAGCAACTGAGTTCGTTTTTACCAATACTGGTACCGAGCCGTTGATTATTTCTAAAGCAAAGGGGTCTTGCGGATGTACTGTTCCTGAGTGGCCAAAAGAGCCGATTGCTCCAGGCGCAAAGTCTTCAATTAAAGTGAAGTACGATACAAAGCGTGTTGGTCCAATCAGCAAGTCTGTAACTATTACTTCAAACTCTGTTGATAACAGCACAGCTCTTTTGAAAATTAAAGGAACGGTTAACGCAGTTGCAACTGAAAGTGGTTCTCCAGAAATGGAAACAATTGAAGGAGCAACTCCAGTTTCTGAATAAGAAAGACGTTTTTCTTGAATGAAAAGTCCCGATACTTGTCGGGACTTTTTTTATGCTCAAAATTTAGGAATGCCAAGATTATCGTTGAAGGGGCTGCAGATGCCCGAATCGCCTATTCGCAAGTTGGTGCCGTATGCAACCGCGGCCAAGGCAAGAGGAATCAAAGTGTATCATTTGAACATCGGCCAACCCGACATTGAAACGCCAGAAGTGGCTCTGAATGCTATCAAGAATTTGGATAGGAAGGTAATCGAATACAGTAATTCTGAAGGTTATCCTAGTTATCGAGCGGGTCTTGCCAAGTATTACAAAAGCGTTGGTGTTGATGTTGAAGATTCCGATATCATGGTCACAACCGGAGGTTCTGAAGCATTGATTTTTGGATTCATGACCTGTATGGATCCGGGTGATGAGATAATTATTCCTGAGCCGTTCTATGCTAATTACAACGGTTTTGCAACCATGGCAGGATTGAACGTAAAGCCAATCACCGCCAAGTTGGAAGATGGTTTTGCATTGCCACCAATTTCTGAATTTGAACGCAGAATTACCGAGAACACGCGTGCCATTCTTATCTGTAATCCTGGAAATCCTACCGGAACCTTATATGGAAAAGAAAGCTTGGAAGCATTGGCCAAATTGGTTAAGAAATACGATTTGTTTCTGTTTGCTGATGAGGTTTACCGAGAGTTTTGTTACGACAGCGCCATTCCATTTTCGTGCATGAATTTGAAAGGAATCGAAAATAATGTCGTCATGATTGATAGCGTGAGCAAGCGTTATAGTATGTGCGGTGCGAGGGTAGGAGCATTGGTTACAAGGAATAAAGGATTGATGACAAACGCCCTCAAGTTTGCGCAAGCGCGATTGAGCCCACCAACATTGGGACAGATTGCTGGCGAAGCCGCCTTGAACACGCCACAGGAGTATTTTGAGCGAGTAAAAGCAGAATATGTACAAAGACGAAATACACTCGTTGATGGGTTGAATGCCATTGAAGGCGTTATGTGTCCGAAACCTTCGGGCGCATTCTACGCAATGGCACAACTACCAGTAGAAAGTGGCGATGATTTTTGCCAATGGATGTTGGAAGAATTCAACTACGAAGGTGAAACTGTGATGATGGCCCCGGGAAGCGGATTTTACTCAACCCGTGCGTTTGGTGAGAAGCAAGTTCGGATTGCATACGTTCTGAAAGAAGAAGATTTGAAACGTTCCATCAAGATCATTGAGGAAGGGTTGAAGGTTTATAACTGCAGTAGATAGAAAAGAAGGTGGATAAGATGGCCAAAGTAAGCGTATCAATGATTACCTATAACCATGAGCAATATATTGCTCAGGCCATTGAAAGTGTGCTTTCTCAGAAAACTGATTTTACTTTTGAATTAGTAGTTGCAGATGATGCATCCACTGACAATACCTTGAGAATTGTTCAGGAATACGCTGAAAAGTATCCCAATATCATTAAATTGAAGAGCAGGAAGGTAAATCTCGGTCTTGTCAAAAATGCACTACAAACGATTTCAGACTGTGAAGGAGAATATATTGCGTTACTAGAGGGGGATGATTATTGGGTGGATGATGCTAAATTGCAGAAGCAAGCGGATTTTCTAGACAGTAATATAGATTGCTCGTTCTGTTTTACTAACTCGGTCAAGTTTTGGGAAGGCACGGATAAGTCTGAGTTCAGCATAACGGGAAATATTCCGGAAAAGTTTGATCTCAATTACTTTCTCATCAATAATGTGAACGTCTCCAATAATACCAAGATGTTCAGAAGATCAGCACAGCCAGAAAGTTTGCAGACTTGGTTTTATGAAACAGTCCAATGGGATTGGTCACTTCATGTACTTCATGCTCGAACCGGACTCATTGGTTATCTAGATTTTGTCTCTCTTCGTTATCGTAGACATCCGAATGCGTTTATTCTCACGTGCGACAGTTCTGTTCTTTACGAAAGTGGTTTGCGAACCCTCAAAGAGTTGAATGCTGAAACGAAAGGAGAATACATTCACTATTTTTCGCAAACTTGGTGGCATCATCAGCAATTGGCGCTTACGATGCTTAAGGATGGTGAAATAATTCGGTTCATAAAACATTTGCTTATGAGCCTTTTGAATAGACCGATGAGAGGGTTACAGGGATACCGAGACTTAGCTTGGAATATTAAACACGTGTTAAAAGGTTAATGGATATGAAAAAATGGAATTATGCGACTCCTTATTTTGAGTACGAAACCATAAATAGCGATTGGGAAAGTCCATGGTCTGGACACAAGAATTTTGGCTATGACCTGTTGCAGAACCTGAAACCATCAACTGTTGTTGAACTGGGTACAGCCCGAGGCACTTCTCTCTTTTCGTTTGCCCAAGCGGTCAAGGATGGCAATTTGAAAACTGAAATCTACGGTGTTGATACATGGGAAGGAGACCAACATGCAGGAGCTTATGGAAGCAAAGTGTTCGGGATGGTAAGTGCCATCAGGTCTAATCTTTATCCCACCGTTTCCGTCAATTTATTGAAAATGTATTTTGAGGATGCACTGGGCAAATTTGCGGACAATAGTATTGATCTTCTGCATATTGACGGTCTACATACCTATGAAGCCGTCAAAAATGATTTTACCACATGGCTTCCAAAATTGACACCAGATGCAGTAGTCCTATTTCATGATATTTCTGAATCCAAGGATGATTTCGGGGTCAATAAATTTTGGAATGAACTAAAGGCCAAGTACAATACGGTGGAATTTCATCATTCGCATGGTCTTGGAGTGTTGTTCTTGTCCGATACGATAGCATTGCAGTTCACCGACATGGAATCTGAATGGAACATCAGATACTTGCGAAGTGTATACCAAGCCACGAAGGCCGAACTCTACAGAACGAAGAAACAAGCCTCGGAATTGGCCGAAATCAAAGCTTCCAGATTTTATAAAATGAAGGAAGGCCTAAAAAGGGTTTTAGGCCGATAGTGCTCCGAAGTTTTTTAAAGTTGCTGAGTAAGTATGAATCCAGTGTTCACTCTATTGAGCTCTCAAACATCAATCACAAGCCTGTACCCAATTCCACGAATATTGGTGATTTTAACATTCGAATCACCTTCCAATTTCTTACGAAGTTTGGAGATGAAGCATTTCAATAATGGTATTTACAAGCCACAATAATGATGCTTGTATCTGTCACTTTATAAACCAAACGATGTTCCTTGGTGATTCGTCTGCTCCAACAGCCCGCTAGCTGATGTTTCAGAGGTTCCGGTTTGCCGATTCCTTCAAACGGTTGCTCTAGAATAGCTTGGATCAGTTGCTTGATGCGGTCGGCAATTTTCTGGTCTTTTTTCTTCCAATCATCATATTCTTTCAGCGCATCCTTCTGAAAGATAATCTCCCGTTCCATTACAGGTCGTTAATATCGACATTCACGGTTTCCTTCTTGGCTTCTATAGCCTTCAGTCGTTTTTCCAACACTTTGCGGTTCGCCTCGCTCGCCAGCAGATATTCGGTATCATCCTGATGGTCTTCAATCACGATGGAGATATTGCGCCCTTTGAACATGGTCTTTACAGCTTTGAGGAATTTTTCATCCAGTTCATTTGAGTTCAGATGGAATATGGTGTTCATGGCAAAAACATTTTTTCAAAGATATGAAAACCGAAACTGAACATGGCGGACTCAAACCTTATCACACATCCACAACCAACCGATACCCAATTCCACGAATGTTAGTTATCCGAACATTCGAATCACCTTCCAATTTCTTACGAAGTTTGGAGATGAACACATCCAAGGTTCTACCAACGTAGTCGCCTTCATCACCCCAAACCATTTTGAGGATTGTTTCGCGCTCAACCGTATTGTTGGTTGAATCGCACAGCAATTTCAGTAAGTCACATTCGTTACTCGTCAGTTCAACTCGTTGGTCCTCGAACCAAAGTTCCATTTTCCTTTTGTTGAAACGATATTGACCAATAGAAATAATGTTTTGGTCTGTGCTAGTCTTTGAATTCGTTTTTCTGTTTAGAAAGAGCGGTACAAGAATCATGGGTAAAAGCACACAAATAAGGAGGATAGCTAGCACGATGTATTTGTCGGTTAGCTCAGAATTTGAACTTGCAGCCAATTCTGCTGTGGAAATTGTAGTCGATGGTTTCAGAATCGTAATCAACAGATTGTAGCAGGCTTTAGGTTGGTCTCTTTCCTTGCACGCAAGCACATTTGAATGATTCGAAATGCCAATCTCATAGCTGTGAACCACTTGATGGGTTTGGCACGATTCGAATTCTACTATATAGCTTGCTGCTATTTGCGTTGCCGCAATTACGCTGTCTATTACTGATGCAACACTTTCTGGGTTGAAAGCAAACTCATTTTCAAATCGAATTTGGTATTTGTTCTCTCCTTTTTTCTCAATTGGCAAAACGCGCGAAGAACTGTCTCCTAAACTAAGAAGCATTTGATGTCCAATCAGCCGCATCGAAACTTCGGTATGCTGTTCTTCCTTGCTTCGATTTTCGCCATCATCTGCAATACAGCAATGCGTAAAAACCAGAACTGAAAACAGACTGAGAACAAGTCGATTCATCATGCTACAAAGCTATCCTCTAAATCCACCGATAGAAATCATTTGCACTCGTTTTACAATAATTTACACTCGATTTACGAACGAATGGTTGGTCCTCATCTACATTTGGTTCAGACAACGAAATACAGTAACATGAAAAAAAGTATCGCCCTATTCGTTCTTTCAGCTGTAATCGGTTGCACGGAAGAGTCTCCTTCCATTTCGGCTCAGAACTCAGAGTTGTGTAGATTGATTTTGATTGATCCCTCTGAGCCCTTCAACCATGAGTATGACCTGAAGCTTTCTGTTGAAGATGCCGGGAATAATCAATATCGTTTAGTGAGTGTTATCGATTTTCATAATGGTGCATATGCGGTATCTCCACTTTCTCACAGAGATTTTACGGGAATCTTCAAAATCGTATTCAAAGACAACGACAAACTCACAATGGATGATTCTTTCGAAGAAATTCCCCGATCAGTAGCGAAACTTGACCAGTTTGGACATTTGATGAATTGGGTAAGCGAACGGACTGCTTACAAACGTACTCTTCACATTAATCTTCAGGAAGATTTTAAAGTATCAGGAATGGTCAGTTTTACCATTGAGCCAACTTGCACTTTTGAAGAAATTCCGTTTGATATTTTCTATGAGAATGGAGAATTGCGGGTGCAGCAATATCCCAAATTGGACAAGAGAACGTGCAGTATTCCTGTTTTGGAAGTCAGTATGTACGACTCTCCTTTGATTGACTACGAAATCGCTGTGAGCCATCCTTATGATGTCGATTTTAATATTGGAAAGGCAGAAGACGGTCAATTCAAGTTGGTCACCTCAATGAAATTGTATGGCGGTAGTTTCTTCGTTTCTCCGCATTCTGCCACGGATTTTAAAGGAAGGTTTAGCGTTGAAGTGGCACCAAATAAAGACTTAAGTATTGGAACTGAATTCTTGGAAACGCCTCGCACGCAAACGGTTACTGATCCGGATCGATTTGTTAACGGCCCAGTGAATTGGGTCACTGAAGACACGCGCTACGAGCATCCTTTAAAGATTAGTTCTGACGAAGATTTTATGATTGGAGGTAAACTCATTTTCGTGATTGAACCGAAATGCACCTTGGAGGAGGTTCCCGTTATGTTTAAGTACGAGAATGGAGTATTAACGGTTGAGAAGTAGGAATATTGAGCGAGCTTGCTGATTAATCCAGTATCATCCTTCTGAGATGCCGATTGGAAACGGGTGGCTCTCCAATCCGCGAAAATCAGCGGTATCCGCGTCATCCGCGTTCGATTACGGAGTCCAAATAATCTCGATTAATTGTGTCGTCTTGTTAACAACATTCGTCAAGGATAAATCAAATAGTTACCTCGTATCGCCACAAACCCAGATAATTCTTCATTCCAAGATTCCCGAATTTCCTCGGCTGATTTACCAGCAATAATCTGTTTTCTCAAATTAGAAGAACCAGCTAGCTTATCAAAGAACTGGGCCTTGAAAAACTTCTCCTTATTCGGGTAATTCTGATACGTTTCAATCAACCAATTCAAATTTATTTTTTCAAGCCTTTTGAGGCTGTCAACGCTCAATTCGGACAAATCAATGCCCTTGCATTTTTTGTTTTCCAGTTTTGGGTATTTAGCTACGCCTTCAATACTTTTTGGTGTAAATGAAGTGTTGCTATTTGGCATTTTCGGATAACCGAATTGCTGAAAAGGCTTATCCGTTCCGCGGCCTTCGCTTACTTCAGTTCCTTCAAAAAAGCAAAGGCTAGGGTAGAGGTAAATTGCTTTCTGATTTGGCAGGTTTGGTGATGGGGCAATTGGTAATTCATAAACATCCGACCGATTGTAATTCTCCATTTCAATCACAGTTAAATCGCATTTGATTCCATCCTTCAGCCAACCTTCACCATTTACCATTCTGGCATATTCGCCAACGGTCATTCCATGCACAATAGGTACTTGATGTAAGCCAACAAACGATGAGAATTCCTTTTTTAGAACGGGGCCATCAACGTAATTACCATTCGGATTTGGGCGGTCGAGCACAATAAATGAAATGCCCAGTTCGGCACAAGCTTCCATCGCGTAGCTCATTGTGCTGATGTAAGTGTAAAATCGTGCTCCCACATCTTGTATATCGAAAATCACGAAATCCAAACTTTTCAGGTTTTCGGTTGATGGTTTATAATTGTTCCCATAAAGAGAAACAATGGGCAAGCCCGTTTTCGCATCCTTGCTGTCCTTGACTTTTTCCCCAGCGCTGGCATTGCCACGAAAACCGTGTTCGGGTGCAAAAACCCGCTGCACATTTATGCCAAGTGAAACGAGCGTATCTACCAGATGAATACCATTAATAGCGGAGGTTTGGTTGGCGATGATGCCGACCGATTTCCCCTCCAACAACGGCAGATAAACTTCCGTTCTTTCGGCACCCAATTGGATTGGTTTGCTGACTTCTGGAAGAATAGTTTCCACGGTTGCAGCCACAGGCGTTGGTAGTGGTTGGCTGCAAGCAGAGCACCACCAGAGTACAAGTAAATATTTGATAGTTTTAGCCATTATCCTTCTCACAGAAATTCCTTTCAAGGCAAGCAATTGAACACTTCCTTTTTTATTGCAAAACGCCTCATCCGTGCTGGTGGGCAGGCCGAAAGTAATACTATTTCGGGTACACGTCCGATTGTGCGGATTGCGATTGCGGGCATCGCCTTGGGCTTGGCGGTGATGATTATTTCAATGGCCATTGTTACTGGTTTTCAGAAGGAGATAACGGATAAGATTGTCAATTTTGGTTCGGATATCGTTATTACGGAGTACTCCAATCTTAATGCCATTGAGCCGCAGCCCGTTTCTAAGGAACAGACTTTCTATCCGAGCTTGACTGAAATTGACGGAATCCGCCACATTCAGGTGTTTGCTACCAAGGCTGGAATCATCAAAACGGATGAAGAAATTGAAGGAGTTGTAGTCAAAGGCGTGGGAGGCGATTTTGATTGGAGTTTTTTTAAGAAACACCTGATTGCTGGTGAAATATTTGCGACTACCGATTCATCGCGCAGCAAGAACATTCTCATTTCTGAAATCATTTCTAAGAAACTGAAACTTGGTGTTGGTGATAGGATGGAGGTGTTTTTCATTCAGGATGAGAAGCAGCGTGCGCGGATATTTGACGTGACTGGCATTTACAAAACGGGCTTGGCCGAATATGACGAGCGGTATGTGATTACTGACATCACGCATATTCAGCGACTTAACGGCTGGGACGATGATCAGGTGGCTGGTTTTGAGGTTTTTCTTGATGATTTTGGCCGGTTAGATGAACTATCTGACATCGTTTATTATTCCATCGGAACCGAGCTTTTTTCAGCTACAGTGAAGGAATTGCAGCCCCAGATGTTCGATTGGCTAGATCTTCAAGACATGAACGTCCGCGTTATCATCATTTTGATGTTGGTGGTGGCTGGTTTTAATATGATTTCTGCTTTGCTTATCATGATTATTGAACGTGTTTACATGATTGGAACACTCAAATCGTTGGGTATGAATGATGGCAAGATTCAAAGAATCTTCATTTATCAGGCATTGTACCTAACAAGTGTCGGTTTGTTTTGGGGAAACTTGGTTGGAATTTCACTTTGCTTGATTCAGCAACATTTTGGCATCATCACTTTACCTGAAGAAAGCTACTACGTGAAAGTGGTTCCAATCAATCTCGAACTGATTCACATTCTCCTTCTCAATGCCGGAACACTCTTCTTCTGCTTTCTGATGCTTTTGCTGCCTTCGATGGTGGTTTCAAGGATACAGCCTCTGAAGGCGATACGATTCGCTTAACCCCCAAACGCCTTCTCCAACACATCCCTAAGACGCTTGGGAGAAATGTCGTATTCCAACTCGCCATCATGCGTAATGGAAATACCACCCGACTGTTCGGACACCACAATTACTACCGCATCCGAACTTTCGGAAAGGCCCACCGCAGCACGGTGTCGCATTCCAAGATGTGCAGGAAAATTGTCATCGTCCGTAACGGGCAATACGCAACGTGCGGCTTTTATTCTGTTGTTAGTGATGATTACCGCGCCATCGTGCAACGGACTGTTCTTGTAAAAAATGGATTCTAGAATTTTGGTAGATACTGCCGCATCAATATCCTCACCTGTATTGACATAAAACTGCAAGCTGTTTTCACGGCTAAGTACCATGATTGCCCCTGTGCTGCTCTGTGCCATGTTTAAACAGGCCGAAACGATGGAAGCGATATTCAGTGTTTCTTGATTTCGGAGACTTTTTCCGAAGTTGAACCACCTGAACGGTGATCGCCTTCCGTTAATGATGCCTGTGGTGCCTATAAGAAGCAGAAAACGTCTCACCTCCTGTTGAAAAACAACTATGAGAGCGAGCACGCCCACTCCGATAAACTGACCCAGAATGGAATCTAGCAATTGCATATTGAGTACTCGCACCAGCATCCAAAGCAGATAAAGCGATAGGATTCCTAGAAAGATGTTGACTGCTGCAGTGCCTTTAACAAGGTTGTATAGCTGATAAAGTAACAAGGCCACAATAAGAATGTCCAAGGCATCGAGCCAGCGGAACGTGAGAAAACTTAATACCAGATTAATCAACATCAGTTTATTTCTTCCGAAATACGAAGTGTCAAAGTTAGCGTAATGCAGCTTGACTGCTGTCAAAAGGACGTATTCCTGTTATTGTGAAGCTCGGTTCATAAACTCCTCAAATTTCTTTGGCTTGTCGGTGTTGATGAGGTCGATGCCTAACTCATTGAACGTTTTCCACGCATTGACATTATCTGGCGAAGCCCAAAGTCGCAGTTTCTTGCCTTCGGCATGAACTTTTGAAGCCAATTCTTTTAATTTCTGCTTCTCAGATTCGGGCATTTTACCATGCCCATTCCATTTGAGTTGACTGTGGTACGAATCACTGATTACGGGCATCACATCAGCCGAAAAACCTTTGCCAATATCATTTGGCCGTCCATCCAGAAGCGCCAGTTTAGGTTCGGCATTCAGAACGGCATCAGTCGGTCTTCCTCCAGATAGGAAAACTGTAACAGCTCCTTTCTTCACTTCCCCATTCTCAATTACAGTTAGCATTGGACGGTATTTCTCCAAAATTTCTGTCAGTTTATTGAATAGCTCAACGCCACCTCCTTTAAAGTCAATCATCAGGTAAAATGGGCCATCATAATTAGGATAAACCTTTCCGTTATTCTTTTCGATACGTTCGAAAAGGGGTTTGAGATAAAGGTTTTCTAGAGAGCGCTTCTTGTTTCTCCAAAGTGGACGAACATGCGCCACATACAAATCACCTTTCATGAAATGCACATCTGCTTCCACGGAAACGAGGCCGCTTTCTAATGCTTCAAAAAGCGCAGGTTTGTTTAAATAATCATTGTGCGCGTGGCCAGGAACGGTTTGACCAAGAACCTGATTGCAAATAATAATGCAGAACCCAATCTGCGATAAAATGGTTTTCATGATAGCGAGTGTCACCTTGAATTTATTTCAGGGTCTAAGTTAGATGCTGGAATAAGTTCAGCATGACTTGATTGCTGTTAAAGAATAAACCATCGGTAATTTATTCCCATGTTTCTCAATGATGAATTTTCGTTTATCGAGCTTTTTCATTCCTGGAAAGCAGTTGTATGGCGAGTAATCGTATTCCTTAAAATCTTCAATTCGCAGACCATTCTTCTTCAACGCTTGGAACACTTCACCCAACCCGTGATTCCAAGAAATTTCCGTCTTTTCAATTGGAGCTTCGGTGTCAGCGTAAGTTCCTGTGGAGGTTTCTACAATCGCCTCATCATTAAAGTAGCAGTAGCTCACTTTTTCAAAATCATCATCAAACATCCAAACAACAGGATGGAATTCTGCGAAAACCAGTCTACCACTCGATTTGAGGTAATGGGCAATAGTTTCAGCCCATTTATTTAAATCGGGCAACCATCCAATGGTTCCGTAAGAGGTGAAAACGATGTCGAATTTTCGGTCAAGTTTACCAATGAGTTCTAGCACATCGCTCACCACGAATTCAGCATTCAAACCAAGCTCTTCGTTTAGGAGGCGTGCGGCATTGATGGCTTCGTCTGATAGGTCAACGCCAACCACTTTGGCATCCATTCGTGCCAACGAAAGCGAATCTTGTCCGAAGTGGCATTGCAAATGCAGAATCGATTTTCCTTTCACATCTCCAAGCAACTCCAGTTCAATGTTGTTCAAACTGGTTGAACCAGCTTTCCAAGCTTCTACATCATAGAAATCGGAAGCTAAATGTGCTGCAACGCGCTTGTTCCAAGCATCGCGGTTGGTGGATTGGTAGTTTTTCATGTCACTAATTCAACAGCCTCTTTCACATCATGAACTCTCAGAATATCGGCTCCGTTTCTGATCAATTCTCGGTTCACTTCAATGGTTCCTTGGAGTGTTTGTTCGGCAGATTCTCCATACTTCAATCGAATCATACTTTTTCGCGAAACACCTACGAGAATTGGCTTTTTGAAAATGGCAAGGTCTGGAAGGCGGTCAACCAGTTCGTAGTTCTGTTCCAATGTTTTTCCGAAACCAAAACCAGGGTCAATGATTACATCTTTCACGCCTTTCTGCATCAATTCAGGAACGCGATGTGCGAAGAATCCCAGTAGAGACGCGATTAATCGCGTCTCAGAATGTGCATCAGAATGTTTTTCAGACGCGATAAATCGCGTCTCTACGGCAAGGCCCTTCTGCATGGTTTGTGGCGTACCTTTCATGTGCATACAGATGTAAGGTGCATGGTGCTTGGCGGCAACAGAAGGCAATTCCTTATCGAGATTTCCTCCAGAAATATCGTTGATGATATGTGCACCAGCTTCCAAAGCTTTTTCTGCAACTCCAGATCGGAAGGTATCGACAGAAATCAACGCATCTGGAAACCTCTTCACAATTGCTTCCAATGAAGGAATCAACCGCTTCAATTCTTCTTCTTTTGAAATATCTTCAGCACCTGGCCGACTGCTGTAAGCGCCAAGGTCGAGAATGTCGGCTCCTTCGCGCAGCATTAGTTCAGCCTGTTTCAAAGCAGCATCAACAGAATTGAACTTGCCACCATCAAAAAAGCTGTCGGGCGTGAGGTTCAGTATTCCCATTACCAACGGGCGTTCGAGAACGACCAATCTTCCTCTGCAGTTCAACGTTCGAGACCTAACAGGTTTCAAAAACCTGTTAGGTCTGTCTTCCTCTTCTAAAAAGCTATTTTTGCCGCTCATCCAAGAGCCGAAGTTAACGGTTCGTTACTGATGGCAGATACCAACGCACAATACGATAAGGCGCTTGCCGAATGCCGCGAAATTTTCGTTGGCAAGATGAAGGATTACGGTGCTTCGTGGCGCATTTTTCGTCCGTCTTCCGTTACCGATCAACTTTTCATCAAGGCCAATCGCATCCGCAGTTTGGAAGAAAAAGGTGTGAGCAGAGTGGGAGAGGGCATCTATCCCGAATATATCGGACTTGTGAATTATTCCATTATGGAGATTATTCAGTTGGAACATGGGCATGCCGATGAGCAAGACCTGAATATCGAACGCGCCATTGCGTGGTACGACCAATATGCAGCCGAGGCCAAGTTGCTAATGGAACGTAAGAACCACGACTATGGCGAGGCTTGGCGCGACATGCGTGTAAGGTCGCTCACAGATTTAATTCTGGTTAAAATTCTTCGCATCAAAGAGATGGAAGATAACCAAGGACAGAGCGAACTTTCTGAAGGAATTGATGCCAATCTGTACGATATGATCAATTACTCGATTTTCGCGTTGATTAAGTTGAGTGAATAGTCGATAGACCATAGACGATAGTCTCTTGGGATTGTGGGCGGGTTGCTGGGCCGTGGTCTATGGACTATCGACCGTGGACTTTCCTGAATTTTTATTGTCAGTTAGACACGAAGATTAAATTTGCCTGTTAAACCCATTATCTACCATGAAACTCATCACAGATATAGCCCGCTACTTTGTAGGCATCCTTTTTATCTTTTCAGGAATTGTAAAAGCCAACGATCCACTCGGATTCAGCTACAAGCTTGAGGAATACTTTGAAGAATTTGCCAAGTTGGGCGAGTATATCGGTTTCTTAGAGCCGTTCTTTAATTTTTGCCATGAATATGCGTTACCACAAGCCATTTTCATCGTGATTCTTGAAGTGATTTTAGGCGTTGCCATTCTGGTTCGATTCAAAACCAGAATTACTGCGCTTTTCCTACTGCTCCTAATCGCATTTTTTACTGCGCTCACGTTTGCTTCGGCATATTTCGAAATCGTTAAAACCTGCGGATGTTTCGGAGATGCCATTCCATTAACGGCATGGGAAAGCTTCTACAAAGATGTTGTGTTGAGCTTTTTCATCCTTATCATTTTCATACGTCAGAAGCAGATAAGTATTTCGGAAACAGACAAGAACGATTTCGCTCTTTCGGTGGTCGGGTCGTTGGTTATGTTGAAGTTGTCTTACGACCTCGAATGGTTCTTCCCGTTCTGGTTCGTTGTGGCAACTTTCACAGTCTTCTTTTTGGTTCGGTTGGTTGAACATCGCAAAGCACCATGGATTACCACGGTTTTAGCCACCGTTGCTATGAGTTTTTTCACATTCTACACCTACAGCTACCTCCCTGTAAAGGATTTCCGTGCCTACGCACCCGGAAAAAGCATAGCCGAACAAATGGAAGGTGTTCCTGACAAGTTGAAGTATTACTACATTCTACGAGACAAGGCAACAGGGAAAGAACAAGAGTTTGAAAAATTCCCAGAGAATTATCAGGACAAATACGAGTATGTCGATTCTCGTACTGAGGTTTTGGTGAAAGGAGTGGAGCCTAAAATCATGGATTTTTCCATCTCATCTGCCGAAGGCGAAGATTTGACAGAAGATTTCTTGCAAAGTGAGAACTTCACGTTCCTACTCATATCCTACGACTTAAATCAAGCAACGCTACAACCACAGGAGCGCATCAATACGCTCGCTCGTTCGTTGCAGGATAAAGGCTATCGTTTTGTGGGGTTGACATCAAGCGCGCCTCGCGATGCAGTTAAGTTTGCTCAAACAAACAGTAATCCGTTTAGCTATCTTTTCTGCGATCAAATTGTACTGAAAACCATCATTCGTTCTAATCCAGGTTTGATGCTTTTGAAAGACGGAAAAGTCTTTGGTAAATGGCATTACAACGACCTGCCTGAGTTGCAGGTGTTGGAGTTGGAATATTTGAGCAAGCCGTAATTGATTGGTTTCGTCACACGCAAATTCTTTTACAGCCTCTCGGTGCTGTTCGGAATTGTGACGGTTGTCTTTTTGCTTTTCACTGCTTTGCCGGGCGATCCTGCAAGGCTGATGCTCGGGCAGCGTGCCGACCAGTCGGAAGTGGAGATGATTCGCAAGGATTTAGGACTCGACCTACCGCTAACAACCCAGTATCTGGTTTACCTCAACGACCTTTCACCATTTGCGTTTTATAGTCTGGATAATTCAGATAGTCCTTACTTTTTTGAACCATCCGAACACGAAAGTTCAAAGACCATTTGGTCATCTGAGCATGCTGCTTTCGTATTGAAACCGCCTTACTTGAGACGTTCCTATCAATCACAACAAACGGTTGTTGATATTGTCTTGGATGCACTTCCCGGTACCGCAGTTTTGGCCGTGACATCAATTCTCATCGCTACTTTTCTGGGTATTACGTTCGGCATTTTTGGGGCGCTGTTCAAAGGACAATGGTTGGATAAACTATTGATGGTGTTCTCCATTTTCGGAATGAGCCTGCCATCATTCGTAGCAGCCATTCTCATCATGTGGCTCTTTGCCTATTTGTTGGGAGATATTACAGGATTGGAGGTGACAGGTAGCCTTTACGAAATTGATGAGTTTGAAGGAAGGCAACTTGTGTTGAAGAATTTGATTCTTCCTGCCATTACACTTGGTGTGCGGCCACTTGCTGTGTTCATGCAACTCACGCGAAATTCCATGCTCGATGTACTTTCGATGGATTACGTTCGGACTGCAACCGCCAAAGGACTTTCATTCACGGTTGTGGTCGTAAAGCACGCGCTTCGCAATGCGTTGAATCCGGTCATCACGGCCATTTCGGGTTGGCTGGCATCGCTCTTGGCAGGTGCTGTTTTTGTAGAAATCGTCTTTGGCTGGAAAGGTCTTGGACTGGTGATGCTCAATGCCTTGAACACCTACGACCTTCCTGTTGTGATGGGCTGCATCATACTTGTTGCGGTCATTTTTGTGGTCATAAATATGTTGGTTGATGTGCTCTATGGTATATTTGACCCACGAGTGAGTATTCAATAATCCAACCCAACTTCAATTATGAAAAATAAACTACTATTAGCCACATCATTGTTGCTTATATCAGCAGGAATACGTGCCCAAAGTGTACAACACGCAACCGCCAGAATTTTCGAAGCGCAGAGTAAAAAATTGTCGCGTATCGTATTGGTGTATGAAACGGGCGAAAGTGAAGTTATCGCGCTTCAGGCCTTTACTTTTTTGGGGGTCAATATGGATGATGTGCTTGTTGAGAATCAAAAGACAATCAACAAATTGATAAATGATATGGCGGCAAAGGGCTATGATGTGGAACAGATGAATACCACAGGTGAGAGCTTCTTTTACTCATTTATTCTTTTTGGGAAGAAGTTGGATTAATTCTATTTGGTGTAACTGTATTCAAACCAATCGCATTTTTGGGTAGAATAAAATATTAATGAGAGAAAAAATAGTAGCCGGAAACTGGAAAATGAACATGACCCGAGAAACGGGTCTTTCGTTGGTTGGTGAAATCTATCGAGGATTAAATCTTGACGATTCCACAGAAGTGAAAGTGATTATTGCGCCCCCATTTCCATTTCTGTTCGAAATGCGCGATTGGATAAACCCGGAAACCTCGCTTTTTCTTTCCGCTCAAAACTGTCATCAGGAAAAAAATGGTGCTTTCACTGGTGCAGTTTCGGCAGAAATGCTGGCTTCTTACGATTGCGACTATTGCATTGTAGGCCACTCAGAAAGACGCGAATTTTTCGGGGAAGATGACACACTCATCAATCATAAAATTCAGCGATTGCTGGAGAACGATATAAAACCGATTTACTGCTGTGGCGAGTCTTTGGAAGAACGCGAATCGGAAACACATTTCGAAGTGGTGGGAGCACAGATTCAATCTGCGTTGCAGGGATTTAAAAAGGATGAACTGGTGAACGTAGTCGTTGCCTACGAGCCTGTTTGGGCCATTGGAACGGGTAAAACCGCCACTCCCGAACAAGCACAGGAAATGCACGCTTTCATCCGAGAAAAACTATCGCAAGTTTTGGGCAATGAAGCCGAGGAAATTTCAATTCTCTATGGTGGAAGTGTGAAGCCTGATAATGCCAAGGAACTCTTCTCGCAAAAAGACATTGATGGCGGCCTTATTGGTGGCGCATCCCTCAATGCAACCGACTTTTTACAAATCATTCATTCATTCTAATATGGCCCACGCAGTGCTTACAATTACAGTCAGTCCGGCAGAACCGGGGCGTGAAATTCTCATTTCTGACTTGTCTGATATCGACTTTGAAGGTTTCTTGGAAACCGAAGAGGGAGTGGAGGCTTATATCGAAGAATCTGAACTCGATATGACCAAGGTGGAGGAGATTTTTAACCGGCTTCGCGAAGCCGAATTTGAAGTTTCGTGTACAACTTCTGTTGCAGAAGAAAAGAATTGGAATGAAGAATGGGAAAAGAATTTCGATGCTGTTGAGATTAAAGATCTGTGCAGAATCCGTGCGCCATTTCATGAATCCAAAGCTGGATTCAAGAAAGAAATTCTCATTATGCCAAAGATGTCGTTCGGAACGGGGCATCACGCTACTACATCTATGATGGTGGAAAACCTGATGACCGTAAAGACGGAAGGACCACTATTAGATATGGGTTCGGGTACTGCCGTTCTTGCCATTGTCGCTAGAAAATTGGGAGTGGAAGATGTGACTGCTATCGATATTGACGAGTGGGCTTTTGAGAACGCACCTGACAACTGCGAGCTCAACGACATCAATGATATCGTGATTCTAAAAGGTGATGCAAGCTTACTTGGTAAAAAGAAATTTAACACGGTTCTAGCCAATATCAATCGGAATGTTTTGTTGGAGGATATTCCAGTTTACGCGAGCGTCCTGAATAAAAACGGACAGCTTTTTGTAAGTGGATTTTATGTTGAAGACTTACCGATGATTCAGGACGTGGCTGTCAGGTCAGGCTTTATCTTTAACGGAAATCTGACACAGAATAATTGGGTCTCGGCCCGGTTCACCAAACAATAATATGAAGCAATTTCTCTTACTCTTCGCAGCATTCACATTCGGGTTTGCTCAGTTTTCAAGCGCCCAACAATTAAAGTCGTTCACCCACGACAACGATAAATTTATTGTTGAGTTGGAAGAATTTTTTGCCATGGGCGACCCCAAGGCGGCCAAAAAGTTGGTTCAGGAGGTGTTTCTTCCAGTTTGGAACAGTGGTCATTACAGTCCGCAGCAGAAGGAGCGAGTCTATAAAATGTCTGATCTGATGCTGAAGGAGAAGAAAAAAGCTGTCGATTTTGAGAATTACATGTATGCGCTGATGAGCTTCGCCAAGAGTATGAAGCCAGCTTCCGATTTTGATGCGTTCCATGATGGTATGGAAAAAACCATTACCAAGCTTTCCAGAAAGGGATTTACCGAGTATTTGGAGGTCTGTAAGTGGCTTTTTACTGACCACATACTCTACGAATCGCAGGCCGTGAAATGGGTGGCAAATTATGACGCCTACAAGATTGAGTTTGATTCGCTGCCTAAAATTGTTTTCGGGAAATTGGATTTGCGTGCCTATTCAAAACGAGATAGCTCCATTATTTACGGAACCCAAGGTGTTTATTATCCAACCATTACCACGTGGGTTGGTAAAGGCGGAAAGATAGACTGGAGTCGGGCCGGATTTGATCCAAGTAAAACGTATGCCGACATTGGTAATTATCAAATTAACACGACTAAATCACAGTATTCCATCGACTCTGTAACATTCCATCATCCTGACTATTTGCCCCAACCACACGTTGGAATTTTGACCGAGAAAATTCTAGCTGATGTGGATGAGGAATCAGCATCCTACCCGCGTTTCGATTCTTACAATAAGCGCATTCTTATTAAGGATATGTATAAGGATATTGATTACGCTGGAGGGTTTTCGCAGCACGGAATCAAGTTCATTGGTTCGGGTGACGCAGAGAAGGATGCTACGTTGATTTTTAAGAAGATGAATCATATCACTAAGAAGAACGAGAACTTTATTGAAGCACGTTCAAAGTCCTTCGTAATACGTCCAGAAAAGATTGTTTCCAATAATGCGGAGGTTTCCTTCTATTATGAGGGAGACTCCATTTTTCATCCCGGTTTGATACTAAACTACAATGTCGAGAAGCACGAGGTTGTCTTTACCAAAGAGCAAGAAGGTTCGGGCAGAAGTCCGTTTTACGACACCTACCATAAGGTTGATATGCACGTAGATCAGATTAGTTGGAACATGGTTGAGCAGTCAATGAAACTCCTAAACACAACAGGAGGCTCCGAAAGTAGTGCCATGTTTGAGTCGGAAGCCTATTATGATGAGCACCGCTACGACCGCATCAGAGGCATGGCCGATACACATCCGCTGTGGAAGATCAGGAATTACGCCAAGGAGTTGAACACAGATGAACTAACGGTGGAGCAGATGGCACGGCTTTTCAAATCTGACATTAGCGAAACGAAGGTGTTTATGATAAACCTTTCCAATTCGGGTTTTATGACCTATGATTACGACAAGCAAATGGTGAAATTGAAGCCGAGATTGAACCATTACGTACTCTCACGCTCCAAAAAGACCGACTACGATATTTTGCAATTTGAATCGACTGTTGGCGGTCTGCCCAACGCCACGCTCAATCTGTTAAATTGGGATTTAGACATGAATGGAGTTGGGCGCGTGTTCCTTTCCGATTCTCAGGAGGTGGTCGTTTATCCTTATGAGCAGGAGCTTACCCTGAAAAAGAACCGCGATTTCCTTTTTAATGGAAAGGTAGTAGGAGGAAGGCTCGATTTTTTTGGTAGCGATTTCTACTTCAGTTATGATGATTTTAAGATTAATATGGCGCAGATTGACTCGCTTCGATTGAAGGTGCCAGATGGAGAACCAGACGATAGCGATCGTCAGAAACTAAAAACGGTAAAAACCGTGTTGCGCGACCTCAAAGGCGAACTTTTGGTTGACAGGCCAGAAAATAAGTCTGGGGTAGTAAATCATCCACGCTATCCGCTGTTCAATAGTACAGACGAATCATTTGTGTACTACGACAAGCGAACCATTCAGGATGGAGCCTATAAGAAGGAGGATTTCTATATGAAACTCAAACCATTTACGATTGACAGTTTGGAGAATTTTACCAAGGAAGGCCTTGCTTTTGATGGAAATTTCGTCTCGGCAGGCATCTTTCCTGCTTTTGACGAAACACTGCGGCTTCAGCCTGATTTTTCGCTCGGTTTTGTTCGAGAAACTCCTGAGGAAGGACTTCCCATGTTCGGTGGAAAAGGAAATTACAAGGCCACAATCAAACTCAGTCATGAAGGTCTGCGAGGAGATGGAAATCTGGAATACCTCACCTCCGTTTCAAAATCGAACGACTTCACCTTTTTTCCTGATTCCGTTAATGGAATTGCACAGAATTTTGTGATAAACAAACAGAAATCTCCCGTGGAATTTCCGCCAGTAAAAGCGGTAGAAGTAAAACTACATTGGGAGCCAAAAGCTGATCATCTCTACACAAAAAAAATTGCCAATCCGTTTGATATGTACGAAGGAGAAGTTGCCCACCATGGCGGGTTAGACCTTACACCAAAAGGGTTGAACGGTAACGGAAATTTGGATTTTTCCGATAGCTACATGAACTCCAAAGAATTCAATTTTGCCTATCGGAAATTCCATGCCGACACGGCCGGATTTAAGCTTAAAGGCGCGTCTGAAGAATCGTTTGCTTTCAAGACCAGCAACGTTCAGATGGATATTGATCTTGATAAACGGGTGGGAGATTTTAAATCAAACACAGGAGGAGATTTTGTTGATTTCCCCGTTAACCAATACATCTGTTACATCGATGAGTTTAAGTGGAACATAGATCAGAAACAAATTAACGTTGTTTCTGATGGCGAAGGTTCGCGGTACGTGTCCACCCGTCCGGGACAGGATTCTCTCGATTTCCGTTCGCCCTTGGCTAAATTCGACCTCGATAATTTCATTATTGCTGCTAAAAAGGTCAATCATATTGATGTGGCCGATGCCATCATTTATCCCGATAGTGGCAACGTAACTATTCGTGCACAAGCAGCCATGGATCCGTTAGAAAACGCTGAAATTGTGGCCAATAGAATCACGAAGTTTCATAAGTTCTATGAGTCAAAAGTGAATGTATTGGGCAAATGGAAATACAATGCAACTGGTAAATACGATTATGAGGACGTTACAGGAGCCAAACAACTTATTGAGTTTGCAACTATTGGAATAGACTCAGCCGGACAAACATTTGGTATGGGCGATATAACCGAAGAAGCATCCTTCACCCTCAGCCCTAATTTCGATTACAAGGGCAAGGCCAAGCTGTTTGCCAGTCAGCAGAATCTGACCTACGAAGGAAGCACACGCATTAAGCACGATTGTCCTGGAATTACAAGAGATTGGCTTGCGTTTAAAGCCGATATTGACCCTATAAATATCTACATCCCTATACCCGAAGACCCGAAGGATGCAACGGGCAAGCCAATGTCGTCAGGCGTTGTTATTAGTAAGGATTCCACCACTGTGTATCCTACATTCCTCTCAAAGAAGATTAAACCGAATGATATAGACATCGTTGCTGCAACCGGATTCCTCCATTTTGACAACGAAAGCCAAGAGTATCGCATCTCCAACAAAGACAAGCTGCAAGGTTCTGTTGTTGGTGGTAATTATGTGAGTTTGAGCAACGAGTGCATTGCTCGCGGGCAGGGACTTCTCACCATGGGAATGGATTTTGGGCAGGTTGATTTGACCCCGTTGGGAACGGTGGAACACAACATGAATAATGATTCTACCAAATTCAATCTGTTTCTGGGTGTCGATTTCTTCTTCAACGAAGAATGTCTCCGGATTGCTGCCGATAAGGTTTCTAATCACTTTCCACCACTAGATGCCGTATTTTATGGTACCGAGTATGAAAAATCGCTTATCGAACTCGTTGGTAAGGAAGAAACTACCAAACTCATTCAAGAGCTTAACCTCTATGGCAGCTTCAAGAAATTTCCGAAAGAACTGCAAAAGACACTTTTCTTAACGGATGTCAAATTGGTTTGGAACGCAGCCACCGGTTCCTATCGCTACAAAGGATTCTTCGGAGTGGCCAGCATCGGTAAATTCCAGACCAATAAGATGCTTTTTGGTATGATTGAGTTGAAGAAGATGCGTAATGGCGATGAACTCTCCATCTACTTTGAACCAAGCGATGATAGCTGGTTCTACTTTAACTACAAGCGCGGCATGTTGGGAGCATTCTCTTCGCATGATGATTTCAATGCACAGATTCGCAATACGAAAGACGACAAACGCACCCAGAAAGGTGAGAAAGGAAAACCAAACATTACTTACGTGCTTTCCACCGCCATACAAAGACGAAATTTTGTGCGTTCGTTTGAAGAATGATCTGCTTATATTTGCAGCCCCAAAAAACGGGACGGCTATGTAGCTCAACTGGATAGAGCACCTCACTACGGATGAGGAGGTTTGGGGTTCGAATCCCTACATGGTCACTAGTTGATTTTTAACCCCTTGCAAACCAAGCGTTTGCAAGGGGTTTTTGTTTATAGGTTAAACATTTATAAGACTACGGTAAATTGAAACGAAAAAGTCATTTGGAGACCATTTCAGTTAAATAGTGATGGTCTGTCTTTCAGCATCGCTTTATTTGGTCTAAGTTTGTTCAACTTAACTGAGTTTTCCTTGAAACCTCTACTTCGGATTTCTTCCCTTTTGTTTGCGGTGTTCATGCTTTTGATAAGCACGGGAGCATCTGTTAGTATTCATTATTGTAATGGAAACATCATTGATTTTGCCATTGACAAACGGGCGGAAGCCTGCGATGGATATTATGAGTCTAAGGCCAATAGTCCAGTTGGCTGTTCTATTACCAGAAAAGGGTGTTGCGAGGATGATGATAGGCTCTTGTTGGCGGAAAACGATTATCCTCCAACACCAACTTCTAAAGTCCAAGATACACCAGCTTTATACCTGTTCAGTTTTACCGAACTGCCAACTTTTACCAAAAATCCACGGGTTGAAATTGACTGTTTAACCCATTCACCACCCATAATCAAAACAGAATATCAGGTGTTGTTTCAGGTTTTCGTGATTTAGAATGGCGTTTCTCAGCTTTTAGCTGAATTCAAATTCTCCATTCAAACAAATCAATTCAAATTATGAAAACACTAATTACATTCTTATCCGTATTGTTTTTCGCCAATTTGGCAATGGCGCAAACAAACGTTGTTCTGAATATCGAACACCGACTGAATCAAACACCTTTCGCTTTTAACACGGAAGCTTCTGCACCTATTGGCTACAGTTTTGACGTTACCCGTCTTCAATATTACATCTCTGGAATCGACTTGATTCACGATGGAGGCCAAACAACCTCTGTCGTAGATACGTGGCTGTTGGTCAATGCAGGCAATGACGTCAATTTCGATCTTGGAAGTCATTCCGTCACAATTATTGAAGGCATTAACTTTTACATTGGCGTTGGACGAGACACAAACAATGCTGATCCCTCACAACATCCTTCAGGACATCCGCTAGCTCCCCAAAATCCTTCGATGCATTGGGGATGGCAATCCGGTTATCGATTTGTAGCAATTGAAGGTGGTGCTGGGGCAAATACAGCGTTTGACTATGAAGTTCACGCTCTTGGTAACAACAACTATAATCAGGTTCAAATAATCACAGCTGCCATCGATAATAACGGTAGCCTAGAAATCGTTGTTTACGCTGATTACGCCCAAGCTTTCAGAAATGTAGATGTCTCATCGGGGCTAATTCTGCATTCAACCACTGGTGATGCGTCTCAATTCTTAGATGATTTTGCCAATTACGTTTTCTTTCCAGCGAGTGCTCTAGGAGTGAAAGATGTTGAGTTTGAAGGGACTTTTGATCTTTATCCAAATCCAACACAATCTGAAAGTCAGATTTCTTTTCAGCTACCAGAAACCGAAAAATACAACGTGGTAGTTTATGGCTTGGATGGAAAAATAATCAGCTCAAATCAGTTGTCTGGTACTTCTGGAACCTATCGCTTACCAGTGCTTTCTTCAGGAGTTTATTCTGTTGCTCTGGAGCAAAATGGGAGTAAGGTGGTAACCCGTAAATGGGTGGTAACTAAATAGGACCCTCTTGATTCGGTCCGCTTCATTTTTTGGACTATTATGGCTTTTTATTTCTGCATCTCTGAGTTCAAATGAACTCAGAGATGACGGAATTAAGCATCTTTTGACTCCGCCCAAAGGGTTTCCTGAGATTCCGTTTACTTCCGATAACCAATTTTCTGACGCCCGTTGGAAACTCGGAAAAAAGCTGTTTTACGACCCTATCATGTCTGTGGACCAAAGCATCAGCTGTGGATCTTGCCATATGGCACAGTTTGCTTTTAGCGATACCGTGGCCATGAGTTTAGGAGTCGCCAAAGCGCTTGGAACAAGGAATGCACCAACTCTGACCAACGTGGCATACAATCCGTATTTCACTAGAGATGGTGGCGTTCCCACATTGGAAATGCAGATTCTTGTTCCCATTCAGGAACACAACGAGTTCAACTTCAATATCCTGCTAATTGCAGAACGAATGCAAGCTGATACTTCATATATCCGAATGAGCAAAGAAGCATACGGCAAAAACCCAGACCATTTCGTGATAACTCGTGCGTTGGGGTGTTTCGAGCGAACCATTATTAGTGGCAATAGTCCGTACGATCAATTTCAATTTCAAGGCAAAAAAGAAGCTTTGAACAAGGAAGAATTAAAAGGCATGAAACTGTTCTTTTCTGAGCGGGTTGGATGCAAGAACTGCCATAGCGGATTCAATTTTACCGACTACTCATTTAAAAACAACGGTCTTTATATCACTTATCAGGATTCGGGAAGAATTCGGTTGACCAATGAAGAAGCTGATAGAGCATTGTTTAAAGTGCCAACACTTCGAAATGTTGCACTTACAGCTCCTTACATGCACGATGGGTCTATCAACACATTGGAACAAGTAATTGACCATTACTCTTCTGGTGGAATGCCGCACAAGCATAAAAGCGAAATGATAAAGCCAATCGACCTAAATAAGAAGGAAAAACAGCAGTTGGTCGCTTTTCTACACACACTGACGGATGAGGAATTCATCAATCGAAAAGAATACAATCCAGAAAGCTATTGACCTTCCAAAACTTTGTAAAATGAAAAAACTGACGACCGTATTATTTGTAATGGCCGTAATCATTTCGGCCTGCAATCAGGATTCGGATATAGATTCCGTAGTGTATGACGATACCCCGTACAACTTAAATTATGGACCATTCCCGCCACCGAGTGCGTCTACAGCAACGATGCTCACAGCACAGAAAATTGCACTTGGACGTATGCTTTTCTACGAAAAGAAACTGTCCAGCAACCTTACTCAGGCTTGTGCTGATTGTCATCGGCAGGAGCATGCCTTCACCGACACTGCCCGTTTTAGCGTTGGTGCCGAAGGTGACCTTGGAGGGCGACAGGCCATGGCCATTTTCAACATGGCATGGCACAGCAATGGCTTCTTTTGGGATGGACGTTCTACTCAATTGCACAATCAAGCAACTCAACCAATCCAAAATCCAATTGAAATGAATGAGACCATTCCTAGTGTAATTGCTAAGCTTTCGGCTAATCAGACATACAAAGACCAATTTATTAGAGCCTTTGGTGATGATGTGATTACGGAGGCTCGATTGGGCGAGGCAATGGAGCAATTTATGTTCACGTTCATCTCAAACGATTCAAAATATGATCGGCATTTGGCTGGAACTGCAACATTAACCGCGAGTGAAGAAAGGGGGCGTCAGCTGTTCTTTGCCGAGTACAATGAGTTCTTCCCAAACGAATCTGGAGCAGATTGTGCCCATTGTCATTCAGGAATTACGTTTGAAAATGATCAATACATGAACAATGGTCTTGATGCCGAAGCCAATTTTGATGACTTAGGAAGATTCGTTGTGACCAACAATCCTCCAGATCGCGCAAGGTTCAAAGTGACTTCGCTCAGAAACATTGAAATGACTCCACCTTATATGCACGATGGTCGTTTTCAAACATTGGAGGAAGTAGTAGAGCATTACAACACAGGGATAGAGCAATCTTCAACATTAGACCCTGCTTTGAATGCAACCACGGCAACTGGTCTTATGTTAGACACTCAGGAGAAAGCCGATCTCGTAGCTTTCCTTAAAACACTAACTGATGAGACGTATCTGAACAATCAAGCTTTCACTTCGCCATTCTGAGCCAAACAAAATGAATAAAAAAGGGGAGCACGTGCTCCCCTTTTTTATTGGTCATAATTCCGCAGTTTGCAGGGACTCTCAATTGACCACAACTCTTTGTGCGATAATCTGAGTTGTGCTTTTTTACCGCCCGATTTACCAAATTGGGATTGATAAAAGAAATCAGTCGTCCGAAAACGGATTGACCAAAAAAGAAGCTACTTTTCTTCATTAACTGATTTTTCGCAAAACCAAATCACATTAAAGTGGAATTCCCATTTTTAGCACATCCCACTTTTAAAAAAGTTTTATCAGAAGTAGTGATTCCAAAAAGTAAAGACGCTGAGAAAAGTTATCAATAGGAATACCAACATTGTGAAAAAGACACGCCAACTACATGAAATAGGGGAGCAGTGGGTGTGCAAATGTTACCTCATGCTGTTAACTCCAAGCACAAGTAAATGCGCAAACTTAGATTCAATTGCTATTTGCGAAGCTGTAATAACTTTGTGTGTAATTTTGAATCAAGCTGAAAGTACCAAGACAAACGATTAAGACAACTCAATTTAGATAACATGAAAACAAAAACTTTACTATCCATCCTATTGGCAATTGTAAGCACTTCGGGGTTCGCTGTCACGTGGACAGTTGCCAACTCGGCAAACACCTTTACCCCAGCCACAATTTCCATCAATTTAGGAGATGACGTCAACTTCAATATTGCCAATGCCCATGACGCACGCGAAGTGAGTGAAGCAACGTGGAATACCAGTGGAACTACAGCCTTATCAGGAGGTTTTCAAACGCCATTTGGCGGAGGACTGGTTTCTGCTTCGCAACTTGGTGTTGGAACGCATTATTACGTTTGTACGCCTCATGCATCTCTTGGAATGCTCGGTAGAATTATTGTTCAAAACCTGACAACAGGAATTGCATCACTGAATAGCACGGTAAAAATTTCTTTGTTCCCAAATCCTGCCACCAACTTTATCAGCTTTGATACAGGTAGCAACGCGGTGGGCTCTACATCTTACACAATTACAAATGCAGAAGGTTCGGAGGTAATGTCAGGTAAACTGAACGAACAAATATCTACGGTAGATATTAGTCATTTAGCTGCTGGCCTGTACCTTACGGAACTGTATGGACAAACTAATTCGTCCCTGAAATTCGTAAAACTGTAGCGGTTATTGATAAAAAAAACTACAGCTAACGCCAGCGGCTTATGCACAATGTCATTTTTGTCAAAAAAGGTAGGATAATAGATTAAAAAATCGCATCATCCATTGATTATCTGATGATAAACTAAAACCCAGGCATAGGTCGATCCGCGGCATTTTTCCGACTTTCGTAGTTGTGCAACAGCCAAGCCACCAACTCAAAATCGGGCTACTTTGGGTGACATCGGCATCGGGCGAAAGGACGAGTCCGCCTAAGGCGGACTATTTTGCGTAGGCGGAGAACCGTGTGTGACTTGAATGACAATCTTCGGATTGTCAATGCTTTAAGACAGATGAGAGAAGGCCTCTCGGTGACGATTTTCAGGAGTAGTCATTAAACCACCTTATGCTGCATCAATGGAAAACCTTGTTGTGGTGAGCGATAAGGAAAA
>Ga0105054_10002599_pt1 | contig 28675 bp, 17 predicted proteins | sample BON02_FD_78091 | JGI IMG/M metagenome (GOLD analysis project Ga0105054, IMG submission 78091) | Freshwater microbial communities from Lake Bonney liftoff mats and glacier meltwater in Antarctica - BON-02 (megahit assembly) | ecosystem: Environmental > Aquatic > Freshwater > Ice > Glacier...
AATCTGCGCCTTCAAAGCAAATTTGATTCAAATGAAGGAGCGAATGTGCTTACCAGTTATCGTACCATCAATTACCCTACCCTCTCCTATGACAATGCACCGGGCGATATTTTAGAAACTCAACACAGAATCAATGAACTCAGCGGCAATCTCGCTAAATACGACTTCCCTCACCACAATTTTGTTGCAACAGTAAGTGCGTTAGATGTAAAAACACAAAACATTTATATGAATGTGCAGGACTCAATTTCTATTGGGATTAGCTCCTTCCCTTTCGAAGAATACTGGGCGGAGTATGATAATACTACCGATCCTCACCAAAGTACTAACCGCGCCCATGTACAGATTGATTTGGCCAATATTCATTGGCTTGAACGCAAAAAACGAGAAACGACACCGCTATTTCTCTCTCAACAAAACGGCAATGAATTGGATGAATACTTCAATTTTGCCGCAACCGAAACTTCTGGCCCTGATCCCACCATTTTGCCTTCGGATGTATTTTTACCATCGGTAAATATCAGGTCGGGAGGCACGCTTCATGTAAATAAATACGACGACATTACCTACCAAAGCTCAGGCCTGGGCACGCCAGCCCTAAATAGCAACTTTACGCTCAAAACAGCACAGTCAGCCTGTACCCCGCCCGAAGTAGTGGTTGAAGGCGAAGGCGCATTTTATGTAGGAGATACTAATTACGTTAACCTCGGTGGAGGCCTGCAAGACAACAATAAGGCAGTTGTATTTTTCAGGGCTGGCAGTAAGTTGGAGCTGTTGGGCGATGGATTGCTACACATTAGTGATAACTCGCGCCTGGTAATTGAAGAAGGTGCAGAGCTAATTCTCCACAAAGACCACATCATTCACTTGGATGGCAAAAATGCAGTGCTTGAAATAAGAGGAAAACTTACATTAAAAAGCATTGCGCTACTTAAACCCACTGGCAACGGTTATTTGCGGTTTGCTCAACCAACGAATCAAACGGTAGCTTCCGATTTTTGGGAAATAGAAACCGGTGCCATCATCGAATTAAACGGCAGCGGTAAGGACGATAAAAAAGCAGAAATAACTGGCAAGCTGGTGCTCGACTCTAGTCTGAATTTTTTCAAAGTACTCAACTGCCGCTTAGACATACATCCCGGCAAGGAGCTCCACATCAAAGGCCGAGCTACCATCGAAAATGCCCGCATCAGCAAACCTATAGGTGCCACTTCCCGTTATGGGCAGGTGGTGGTGTATGGTCAACCCAACCTCATCATTAAAAATGCAGAATTTCTGCATGGCAACCATGGTTTGTTGGCCTTGCTTCCCTCCTCCGCTCATCCACTTAAAGTCGAAAATGCTGATTTTAAACATTGCATTACCGGCTTACGTATAAATGGCAAAAACATAGAGCTCAAAACCTGCCGCCTCGATAGTAATACCGTTGGACTTAAAATAGATGCTGCCACAGCAAGCTGTGATATACGCAACTCCCAATTCAACAGAAACAGTTCTTTGGGAATTGAATTCAGCGGTCAAAGCACGGCGGCTTTATATGTCCATGAAAGCCAGAGCCGATACAATGGCACAGGTATTTTGGCCAGTGGAAATTGTCCGGTACGTTTAACTTGCAGCAGTATCTCAAACAATACCGTCGGCTTAGACGCTTTTGATGTAGACGTACTTTTAGGAGGGGAAGCTAGAAATAACTTTACTGCCAACCTGATCGGCATTTCCATCAGTGATGTAAAACACCTGATATTACAGGACGGCTACAATAATTTTGCAACAAGCACTACCTATTTGTTTGGTGCCTTTGCCGATAACGCCAATTTGATTTTTGATGGCACCAATTATAAACTGAACGTACAAAACAACTGCTTGCCTGCAGCGCATGGTTTGGTAGCCGTTGATTTATTAACCTACAGTGCTACACCTGTTTTGTTACACAACTGGCAACCGTTAAGTGCCTTTGCCACCCTATGCCCGTTGGTAGCACTGGCTTCGAAAGATTCTATGATGCTCGGCAATGCCACTACTACCTTGCCTATTGAAACCAACTATCAAAATGGCAAACTGCCTTTGGTAGTAGCCACCGCCATTAATGACATGACAGCTGATTTAGCCGGTGTGGCCAATCGGGATGAAGAAGCGGTAGAGAAACTAGGGGAGATTTTTAGCTTTGTAAGAGCGAATTATGCATACCGCAATGATGTATCAGCACTGGAAACCCTATTGAATGTAGAAGAAGTTGATATCATGCGGTTTGCCATAAATAAAGCCCTTAAAGCGCTAGGCAATGCTTATCGTTATGAATTGATAGCACCTAACCGGGCTGTGAACGAAACCGAAGTAAGTGAGCAGCTACAAATAGTGCAGACTGAACTGGATAACCAACTTTACTACTACGATCAGAATTATGATGAAAAACGTTGGTTTTACAATAAACTGGCCAAAGCTCAGGCTTACCGCTCAGGCGAACATTATGATTATGCACTCGAACAATTAGCAGGAATTTCAACCGAAAACGGGAAACTCGCCGGCATACGCGACTATTGGAGCTGCATTTGTGAAGCAGAAGCTCTTTTTATACTTGAGATTACGGATGTTACGCAATACTTGGAAGCATTAGATGAATGTGTGCTGAATTCACCCGAATTGAGAAGACGTAGTCCGGGACTCGGCATAGCCGTTGAATTGTTTGGTCAACCTACCGGGCAAATTAACTATAACTTATATCCTAATCCAGGCAAAGGCATGCTCACGCTTACTTCCAATGTTTCTTTAAATGGAATAACGTATCGTATTTCAGATATGCAGGGAACTACCCAGCTTTCTGGTCGTATTTCTTCGGTTAACAGTAATGCAACACTCGATGTTTCGAGCTTAAGTGATGGCATTTATTTCCTTCAGTTAATTAATGACTTGTCCCCTCCTCAGGCTATTAAGTTTGTAATTACGCGTTAGGGTTTGGTTAACCCAGGTATAAATTAAATTCAAAGTAAAAAGACCAGTTGCTGTTTGACACGTTTGTCAACAGTGACTGGTTTTGTTTTTTTTAACTACCTGCAATTTAAGAAATTGTAGCCCATCGATAAATTTTCCGGACAGCTCCGCAGCAACCACCGTACTAACTTCCTCAGCAATAAAGCCTAAAATCCCGTTTAAAATCGGAAACTAGTCTCGACAAGCTCGACCAGGATGGCGTGGGGTAACACATTTGCTGTTAATATTTCACCCCGCTGGGGTTGTGCTTTGGTAGCCGAAAATTCCGTTTTACCGAAAGCCGAACAAACGCCTAATCCCGCTAAAACCGAACGGTAATAATCGCCCCCGAACTTACTATAAACTCTTTCTCTAGACTAAAAACGGCTTTGGAAGAGTTTTTAGACCGGAAAATCACTTTATAATTGCCGGGTTGGAGCACAACGGTTTCGGTGAGCGAGGCGGGGTTGAGGTCGTGGACTTTCACCAACCTGGGTCCGTCGATGCTGAATATGGCTCCGAATCCTTCGGAATTGCTGGCTACGTTCACCAAGCCAGGTTGTTGAATTTGTATGCGGCTGATTTCGCTCTGCTTTATACTGACTGCTTTAAAGTTGGTGACAGGGGTGGTGAGTATCTCCAGATCGTATTCGCCAATGAGGTATTTACGCAGCGTATTAAAATCTTGGGTGCAGATGAAAGCGCCGGTTTTGCTGTCGCGCACGGTTGCCCGTAAATTACGGTAGCCGGTAACGCCGCTTACCACCAATTCCAAACCACCCGTGGGCGCGTTGAGGGTGATGATGTTGTGTTTTCCGGGGAGCAGTTTGATGTTTTGTTTGCTGATTTCAGGGTTGGTGTGCACCACCAATTCGTAGCGGTTGGCGGGGTCGATGAGTAGGGTGTCGCTGAGTTTGCGGGAATTGAGCGTATGGATATAATTATACCTTTCGATGCCCAAATCGGCATCGTAAAAAGTCATGGGTACATTGGTTTCTGTGGGCAGCATAAACTGGTCGTTGAGGTCCACCTGCACCGTGGTAGAATTTAAGGCCTGGGCTACGACCATATCGAGGGCTTGTTTAAACGCTACCTCCTGCTCGGCATCAAAATAGGTTCCCACACAGTTAAAAGCTTGTTTCATGCCCGCATCCAGACCTAAACCAATGATGAAGGGCTTTAGGAAAATATGTTGCTTCTGCAACTGAAAGGAAACCTGACAAGGGTCGCCATCGCAGCTTTCCTGTCCATCGGTAATGAGAATGAGGATGTTGCGACTGAAGGGATCACGCGGGAAATCTGTGGCGGCTTGCAGCATGCTGTAGGCAATGGGGGTATTGCCGAGCGGACGAATGGATTTGAGTCGGGTTTTGATCTTACCAAAGCTGTTTTTGGCGAAGGGAACTTCGAGTTTGGTGTCTTTACAATCTCTTTCGCCACGGTCGGTTTGGTGACCGTACACCCTTAGGGCTACCTCTAGTTGCTCCTGCGTTTCAAGGCTGTCCATGAGATTGGTGAGCAGTCGTTTGGCTACATTCCAGCGCGAATTATTTTGCCAGGTGCCGAGCATGCTGCCCGAAGCATCGAGTAGAAAAAGGATGCGGGTGGTAACTACGGCTTCTTCTTCTTTGCCCTTAACTACCGGCTGCGCCTCTACTTTTAAAGCGGACAAACCGAGCAGGAAAAAGGCAAAAAAGAAAAGCAAACGCATGGGCAGAGGAGATTATTTAATTGGATTAGCTGTCTGTCAATGCCAACCTGGGGTTGGGTACCACCGTCTGAGCATCGAAGTCGACAAAACCACAACGCAAATATCCGGCCATGGCTACCATGGCGGCATTGTCGGTACAATAGGCGAAGTCTGGAATGAAAGTAGCATACCCTTCTTTCTCCTGCAGTTCCTGCATGGCCCGACGTAAACCACTATTGGCCGATACCCCACCGGCTATGGCCAGCTGACGAATGCCACTTTTAATGGCGGCTTTGCGGAGTTTATTGACGAGTATGCGCACGATTCTGTGCTGTACGGCAGCGCATAAATCGGCTTGGTTTTTTTCGATGAAGTCAGGATCGGTTAGTTGCTCCCGTTGGAGGAAGTATAAGACAGCTGTTTTGAGTCCGCTGAAGCTAAAATCGAGACCCGGCACCTGGGGTTCTGGAAAATCGAAACGACTGGCATCGCCCGTTTGTGCTAATTTATCGAGCACGGGGCCGGCTGGATAGGGCAAGCCGAGCAGCTTGCCAATTTTATCGAAAGCTTCTCCGGCAGCATCGTCGCGGGTTTGGCCGAGCAGCTCAAATTGGAGCGCACCATGCACCTGCACCAGCTGGGTATGGCCACCCGAAACGGTAAGGCAAATGAAGGGATAGGAAGGTTTTGGATCGTCGATAAAGTGGGCGAGTATGTGGGCTTGCATGTGGTTGATGCCCAGCAGTGGGATATTCAAACTCATCGCCAAACCTTTGGCAAAACTACTCCCCACCAACAACGCCCCTAACAAACCTGGGCCTTTGGTGTAAGCGATTGCTGTGAGCTCATTTAGTTGAACCCCTGCCTTTTTGAGAGCTGCATCTACCACCGGAATAATGTGTTCTTGATGGGCTCGCGAAGCCAGTTCAGGCACCACACCGCCATATTCGGCATGCACGGCTTGACCTGCAACAACATTTGAAAGCAGCACACCGTTACGCATTATCGCCGCGCTGGTATCGTCGCAGCTCGACTCAATGGCTAAAATGAGGGTTTCTGTCACCTGTTTTGAGGTTTTCAGGCTCAATATCGCTATTTTGTGTCAAAAAATATAAAAGAGTAAGGATTGCGTCAATTCGCTAAATACCTCGGTTTGATCCTGAAGTACCCCTTCCAGTTGTTTTCTGGCCTGGTGCTAACCCTCTTTATATTGCTTTTACTGGGCATAAATCCAAGTTTTCAGGACTTTATGGGCGATAGGCTGGCGGCCTTCCTCTCGCGAGAATACCGTACCGTGGTACGTATTGACCAGCTCCAGCTCCGGGCAAGCGGCGAGTTATTTTTGAACGGCGTATATATTGAAGACCACTACGGAGATACGCTACTTTTTGCCAACAAATTAAAGTTGCGCGTTAGGCTGCGCCCCATTTTATTACAACAACTGCGCATCTCAAATATCGATATCGACGGCCTCTATTTGCGCATGATCCGCAAGGATTATGAGACCGCATTTAATATTGACTTCCTCCTCCCCGACCCTGCCGAAGATGATAAAATCGACAGTGTTTTGCATTTACCGGTGATGGTAATCGAAAAAATGCAATTGCGCAACAGTCGGTTCACGGTGCACGATTACACCAAAAAACAAAGTATTGGGCAGTTTAACCCTAATCATTTGGAGTTGACCGGCCTGCAGCTCAACCTCAAGCAGCTGGATTTACAAACCGACAGCAGTCAAGTGCACATCGAAAAACTCATCTTCCGAGAAAAAAAGGGATTAGAAGTGCGGGACATGGGCTTTTCACTCCACCGTTATGCCGACCAGCTCCTACTCGACAGTCTGCATTTGCAAACCCGTGCCAGTGAGCTCAATGCCTCCGTCAGCTTTCGGTATGCCCAGGAGCTTGATTTGCTCGATTTTGCAGAGCGTGTACGTTTGCTTGCCAAAATTGAACGACTGCAAATCGATCCAGAAGAACTGCGTTATCTCACCGGATTGGATGAACTTCCGCGTGAGCGACTGTACGCGAGCGGCACCATTTCGGGACGTTTGAGCAACCTACGCAGTCGCGATTTGAAACTGCGTTTGGGGCAAGAAAACTACATCAATGGACAAGTCAATATTACCGGCTTACCTGACTTTAAGGGCGCCTTATACGATTTAAAAATATCCGAGGCCTACCTGAGCCGGTCGGGCTTAAATGCTGCTTTGCCCTTTATCGCAATTCCGCAGCAGTTTGATGCCCTGGAATACATTCAGTTGTCGGCGGATTGTTTTGGTTATTTGGAAGATTTTGTGGCTCACGGCCTGTTTTCGACCAACGTAGGCGCTTTGGTGACCGACCTCAACCTTAAGTTACAAGGCGAAGAAATCGTATTTAGTGGGGAGCTTAATGCCGACCGTTTGGATATGCGCGCCTTGTTAAAAGACGACAGATACGGCCAGATGCGTTTTCAGTTGAAAGCCAAAGGCAGCGGCAGCACCATGCGCAATTTGGTAAGTGAGATAGCCGGAAAACTCGACTATGCCGACTACAGTGGTTACCGGTACGAAGGGGTTGAATTAGACGGTTATCTTGATCAGGGCCTCTTCACCGGAAGAGTAGCTTCGGCCGATACCAATGCGAATTTCGACTTTTTTGGTGTGGCAGATTTGAGTGATGGGGAGCCGTTTTATAATTTTGTCGCCGACATCCGCCGTGTTGATTTTCAGGCTTTAAAACTCACCACCGATACCATGGTGGTACAGGGATTTGTAGAGATTTGCCTTGAAGGGACCGACCGCGACAGCTTGGAGGGTGAAGTCAATTTCCGGCAGTTGGAACTTGATTTGAACAGCCGGCATTTGTCGTTGGCATCCATCGACCTTTCGGCCACGCGCCGGGCAGATAGCTCTCGTTATTTAAAACTGAGTTTGCCTTTCGGTGAAGCACAAATGGAGGGGAAGTTTAGTTTCCGTACGCTTGACCAAAGCATAGAACGGTATGTGCAATACTACCTTAACGCAGAGAAAGCCGCCGCTTTACCACTTTGGCCACAAAATTTCAATTTCAGTGTCAATTTACACGATGCACAGCCGGTGTCCGACTTCTTTTTCCCGGGCCGCTACGATCTCGACAGCCTCGAAGGTTATGTGATATACGATGGTCTGGCACACCAGAGTGATATTTCTTTCAATGTACCCAGTTTTCGGTTGGATTCACTTCGCCTAAAAAATGTGAGTTTTATAGGCCGTTCCGATTCGGAAGAGTTAGATGTCGATTTGTATGTAGACAGCATGTTCCGCAACGGCAAATTTATCGCGCATAAACTCAGTGCAGAACAAACCCTCGGCAATGACCTCCTCAATTTTGATGTAAGAGCCACAGGCGACAGCAGCTACAACAAAATCGCGTTGGCCGGCTTCGTCAATACCACCCGCGACAGCATCAAAGTTGGCTTCCGCCCTTCTTATATCGACCTTTACGGCAACCGTTGGCAAGTAAACCAAAAGGGCGACATCTGGATCAAAGACAGTGTAACCCACATCGAAAATTTTGCGTTCCGGCAAGCTTCACAAACCATCTCCTTGCAAGGAAAGGTGAGCCACCGGCGCAGCGACAGCTTGTATTTAGAGATGGTTGATGTGGACTTGCAGCAGCTCAATCCCATACTCATCGCCTATGAAACCTCCATGGAAGGTTTCGCCAATATGTCGCTACGGTCGAGCTCTATCCTTCGGAAGGCAGCCGTATTTGGCACCGTCCGTATCGACGAGTTTGTGCTCGACGGCCAACCCCTCGGCGATGTAGTGCTGAAGAGTGAATATTCTACCGAATTAAACCGTGCCGATTTGTTGGCATCCGTCGTCGACAATAGCGACACCCTCGTGGTCATTGAAGGGTATCTGTCGCAATTGGATGCCGATCAGGAAATTGATATTGATATCCGACTCGCCCATTCGCCCATCAATGCGCTTGACAAAATACTTAAACCCGCTTTCGACGATGTGAGCGGCAAAGCCACGGCTGTTCTGAATCTGAAAGGTCGTTTGGATGGCCCTTACCTAACCGGTTATGCCGATGTAGAAAAAGCCCGTTTGCGTGTCGATTTTTTGAATCAGTATTACAATGTGAATAAACGGCTGTTGTTTACCAAAAGCGCTATCGACTTCAACAATGCCGAGTTGACCGATGATGCTGGAGGTGTGGGCACCCTTTCGGGCGCCATATTCCATGATAAATTTAGGAAAACCCGACTAAAGATGCGGCTAGATGCACGCAATTTACTTGTATTGAATACGCCGGGAGACTACCAATCGAGCTACTTTGGTGTAGGTAAAATCACCGGTTATGCCACCTTTGAAGGGCCCCTTTCGCTGATTTCAATCAATATTGTAGGGAGTACCGATAGAGGCACCAACTTCAGCATTCCGTTGGATGCCGAATCGGATCGAGGTATTACTGACTTCATCACTTTTGTCAATAAATCCGACAGCACCGAAGTGAACATCGGCACACAGAATTTGGAGTTATCTGGTATCGACCTCAAGATGAACTTGACGGTAACCCCTGAGGCAGAGGTAAACATCATCTTCGACCGAAAAACTGGAGATGTTATCCGTGGTCGCGGAAACGCGGTGATTGAAGTACAGGTTAACACCCTTGGTGAAATCAGCATGTTTGGTAACTACACCTTCGCGAGTGGCGATTACACCTTCACCCTTGCCAATATCGCCAATAAACGTTTCCGTATTACCGAGGGTAGCACCATACGCTGGAGCGGCGACCCCTATGATGCCCAGCTTAATCTGAATGCTGTTTACAGACAAAGAGCATCTGTTTCGCCCCTGCTCAATGCTGCTACGCTCGCAAACCTTAATAGCTCTCGCACAAATCAGTATATGAATATCGATGCCTACCTCAAGCTCACCGGCTCGTTATTAAGTCCGACTATCGCCTTTCAACTGAAAGTGCCCTCCATCAACGAAAACGACCCCAACGACCCCGTTTCTGCTACCATTCGCAATATAAACAACGACGAACAGCGACTCAACAACCAAGTGATTGCCTTGCTTGTGGCTGGTCAGTTTATACCGGAAGATGTGGCTGCCGGTGGTTTTGCAGCCAATACAGGAATCAACTCGGTGAGTGAAGTATTGTCGGCCCAGTTCAGCAACTTAATCTCTCCACTATTTGGCAATGTGAATGTGGGTGTGAATTTCCGAAACAATACACTTGCTAATCAGCTTACCACCACCCCAACCAATGCCGAAACACTCAGTGACTTGAACGTAGCGGTGAATACCACGTTTTTTGATAACCGGGTGTTGATAGATGGTAATTTTGGTAACTCCAGCCGCAATGCAACCCAAACCTTAGGTGGCGAGGTAACGGTAGAATACCTTGTGAATGCCGATGGCAGTTTCCGGCTCAAAGCCTTTAACCGTCTCGATGATCGCATCATTTTTAGTAGAGATACAAACTACCGTCAAGGCATAGGTTTGAGTTATACCAAAAACTATAATACCGGCGAAGAGCTCAAAAATGATGCGACCCGCTGGTTACAAGATCGTTTACTTCGTCGAATTCCGTGGGCTCCGGATAGTTGGAAGGGGGATTTTTAAATCAAACTTTCACATGCAACGTTCAAAATTACCAACTAAAGGGTTCTCGTTCGTGCAGGGAGCACGCTGCTGTTGGAGAGGATTCGTTTGTTACAACGGTATAAAGCGCTAAGGTTATACTGGCGCTTCGTAGAAAAGACTGACAATTTAGCAGACGCCTAGGAGCACATCGAAGCGCAGCCCTTCATCAGCACATGAACTACATTGCGCTAAGCACCTGAAATTTCTCGCTAACCGGAGTTCTCCTAGGATCTAACCTTTCAAAATCTCGTGGCCCATCTTATCTCTTTTGGTTTCGAGATAATCTTGGTTGTGTTTGTTCGCAGGTACTTCGAGAGCAACATGATCAACAATCTCCAAACCGTAACCCATAAGGCCTGCGCGTTTGGTGGGATTGTTCGACATCAACTTCATTTTACGTACCCCGAGATCACGTAAAATTTGGGCCCCTATACCGTAATCGCGTTCGTCCATTTTAAAGCCAAGCGCAATATTCGCTTGTACGGTATCCATACCCTGCTCCTGTAGTTTATAGGCTTTAAGTTTATTGAGCAACCCAATACCGCGGCCTTCCTGATTCATATAAACGATGACCCCCTTGCCTGCTTTGTCAACCATTTGCATGGCGGCATGCAATTGTTCACCACAATCACAACGGCAAGAGCCAAATATATCGCCGGTCATGCAGCTCGAATGAACGCGCACTAAAACAGCTTCGTCTTCATCCCACTTTCCTTTAACGAGAGCCAGATGCTCTTGATCGTTATTGGTTTGTTTAAAAGCCATCAATTGAAAATCACCGTAAGCTGTAGGCATTTCTACGGCGATTTCTCTTTTAATCAAACTTTCTTTGGCGAGACGGTATTCAATCAGGTCTTTGATAGATACTAAACGCATATCAAAACGTTCCGCTACTTGCTTCAGATCAGGTAGCCGCGCCATGCTGCCGTCTTCATTCATAATTTCGCATATCACTCCCACGGCAGGGAAACCAGCGAGTCGAGCAAAGTCGATGGCCGCTTCGGTATGACCAGAGCGACGCAACACTCCTCCCCGGCGGGCTTTAAGTGGAAAAATATGTCCGGGTTTGCCAAAGTCTTCTGCCTTGGTTTGTGGATCTACGAGGGCTTGAATGGTCATGGCGCGGTCGTAGGCCGATATACCGGTGGTGCAGCCTTTACCCAACAAATCAATGCTAATGGTAAAAGGTGTTTCATGCAAGGTGGTGTTTTTTCCTACCATGAGGTCGAGCCCGAGTTCTTCACAGCGGTCTTCGATGATGGGTGCACAGATCAATCCACGCCCATGAGTGGCCATAAAATTGATCATCGCTGGGGTGGCAGCTGAGGCGGCAGCTAAAAAATCACCTTCATTTTCGCGGTCCTCGTCATCGACTACGATGATGATTTTTCCGTCTTTGATGGCCTCAATAGCCGATTCTATACTGTCGAGTTGGATCGCTTCCATAAAAAATTGCAGAAATTGCACGGCAAAGATACAAATTAAGCCCTGTGGCTATAATTTAGGCCTTCGACTTGCGTTAAAAGCACCAAACCACAACAAAACCTTAAAGCTTTTGCCTACCATGGCAAATTTTACAACAACCACTGCTACGTTTAAGTTTAATTCCGAGCTGATTGCTTATGCTTTTTTTGCAATCTTTTTGGCGGCCATTCCTTTGTCGAAAGCGGTAGCCAGTATTGCCGAGGTTTTACTCATTATCAGTTGGTTTATCGGCTTTTCAGATCCTGAAATTCGGGTCAGGCGCATCGAGACGTTCAAAAGTGCCCCTTTTATCTTTTTCTTCCCTATGCTTTTGTTCATGTACTTTTTGGGCATGAGTTACACCAGCGACATACGCGAGGGTTGGTCGGAGATTAATATGAAGCACTACTTTTTTACGCTTCCCATCATCGCCGGCACCTTGCGTATGAACCGAGATCAGCTGCGGTGGTTGTTTTTAAGTTTTGCCTTGGCCAATGTTTTAGTGGCTGTGAGCATATATTATATTGCGGCAACCGATAATATTTTTCTAAAAGGCACACCCAAAATTCCTAGTGCCTTTGAGCAAAGGCCACGGGCTAGTCTGTTTTTGTGCTTCAGCATCTTCATCTTTTTCGAATACCTTTTTAGCAAATGGCGGGAGTTGTCGAATGAAGCTCGGACGACCCTACTTATTTTTATGTTCATGACGCTCACAGGGCTGGTCTTGTTAAAAGGTCGTATTGGTCAGTTGAGCTTTGTGGTTTTAATGCCGACTTTCCTCCTGCTTTATCTGCAGAAATCACGTAAACGTTTTGGCAAATGGCTGCTTGCCTCCACGCTGGGGGTGGTTTTGGGTGCAGGCATGTATTGGGGATTCGAGAGTGTACGTCAACCCTTTAATGAAGCTTGGGACGAGTTCCAGGAAAGTCAGCACGGCTACCCGAGCTCTGAACCCACTTATTCCTCCATCGGGCAGCGGATAGCCTTTTATCAAGAATACTTGCCTTTGGTGCGCAATAACCTCTGGCTAGGTGTGGGTACAGGCGATTTAATACAAGCAGGAACCCCTTTGTTCGAAGATCAACCCTACCACATCCCCTTCCACAAACCACACAATCAACTGCTCGAAACGGCCGTAAAGTTCGGACTGCTCGGCCTCGTTTTTTTTCTGGCCATGTGGTATTTCAGTCTGCGAAATGTTTATCCAGGTTTCCGTAAGCTCGCCTATCTTTTTAACCTTCTCCTCTTTATCAGCATGATGGCCGATTCCACCCTCGGCACGCAAGCAGGCATTACCTTTTTTATGGGCTTCAATGCGCTCTTTTTGGTGCGGCCCGACGAACCTTTATTGAGTCAAATCCTGACCGAGGAGAGCAAAGATCAGGGCGAGAAACAAAAAAATTGGCTCGACTAAGGGATTTTTTCTGCGGAAATTCCGTTCTTCCCTCATGCTGCCACTGACCAACCGACTAGGGGATTCACCCAGTCTCTACCTTCGCCAACACGCCACCAATCCCGTTTACTGGCAACCGTGGGATGAAATTGCCTTGGGTTACGCCCGTGAAAATCAAAAACTGCTCCTGATAAGCATCGGTTATGCCGCCTGTCATTGGTGCCATGTGATGGAGCACGAATGTTTTGAAGATCAGGCCGTGGCGGAGCAAATGAATACAGCTTTTGTCTCCATCAAAATTGACCGGGAAAGTCGGCCCGATCTAGATGCTGTTTATATGGAAGCGTTGCAGCTCATGACAGGTCGTGGTGGTTGGCCGCTCAACATCATCGCCTTGCCCGACGGCCGGCCGGTTTACGGCGGCACCTATTTCCCGAAGGAACAATGGCAAGCCGTATTGCAACAAATCAGTACCCTTTGGACCAAAGAACCCGAGCGCGTGCGGGCCTATGCCGACCATATGGAAGGCGCCTTGATAGAACACCAGCTTATCAAACCAGTCGGAAATAGCAGTTTACCCGACATCCACTTTTACAATCGTAGTTTTGGTCCCTTGGCGCAAGCCTACGATGCACACTTTGGAGGTATGTCGCCTGCCCCTAAATTTCCCATGCCAGTTTTATGGCGATATATGCTGAAATACGGTGTTCTCGCCAAAAATCAAGACGCCATCGACAACGTACATTTTACGCTTGAACGTATGGCGGCGGGTGGTTTATACGATCAGCTTGGGGGCGGATTTGCCCGCTACAGCGTTGACCCCTATTGGAAAGTCCCGCACTTTGAAAAGATGCTCTACGACAATGCCCAATTGGTTACACTTTATGCTGAAGCCTACCGTCAAAGTAGCCATCCTCGCTTTAAAGAAGTAGTGCAAAACACTTTAGACTGGTGTAAAAGTCATCTTCTACAAAAAAACGGCGCCTATGCTGCTGCTTTTGATGCCGACAGCGAAGGTGTAGAAGGAAAATATTACGTCTGGACCACGACAAGTATATCCAGCTGCTTGGGTCAGGATGAGCTGGCGCTGGCGACGCATTGGTTTGGCCTAGAAGACGAGGCCATTTGGGAAGAAGGGCTGCTCGTATTGCAAGTAGCCAAAACTCCAGCTGAACTGGCAAAAATTTTGGGTAAAAGCGAAAGGCACATACAGGAAACCCAAGCCAAAATCCGCCAAAAACTGCTCAGTGAAAGAGACAAACGTATACCGCCTGCCTGTGACAGCAAACAATTATTGGGCTGGAATGCGCTGCTGCTCGAAGGCCTGGCAGAGGCCTATATTAGCCTGCAAGTCGAAAATTATCTTGTCGATGCACTGGCGCTCGCCAACGCCTTGCTGCAGTTTAAAGTCGATGGGCAGTGGCACAGGGTTGTTTATGAAGATGCTTTGAGCCAGCCTGCCTTCAGCGAAGACCTTGCCTATCTGGCACAGGCTTTTTTTCGCTTATACCAAGTAAGCGGTGATCCAAGCTGGTTGCTAGAAAGTGAAAAGTTGGTGCTTTTGCTGCAAACGGATTTCAGCGATCGTCAAACGGGCTTGTTGTTGTATGGGCGCGAAAAAGCGCTCGACTGGCATGCCGACCGGGTAGAACTTGCCGACAATGTGCAACCCTCCGCGAACAGCGTTTATGCGCATTTGTTATATCAGTTGGCCAGCTTACATGCCGATACCCGACAGCAAGAGCAAGCGCTGGCTTTGTTTCGGTTGGCACAAACATCCTTGGAAAAACACATGCGTTTTTATGCTGGCTGGGGCAGTTTAGGCCTTGATATTGCCTATGGCACGGCTGTGGTGAGCCTCACCGGAAACGATGCAGCAGCAGCTTACCGTGAGCTGGCAGCACGCTATTTAGCGGGTGAAACACTCCTTTGGAGCGTCGTTAAACAGACGTATCCGCCACTATTGGCAGAACGTTACAGCAACGCCCCGCTGCGCATCGACCGTTGTATTTTTGGAAGTTGCGCTTTGCCGCTAACAAGTGTTGCAGCCTATTTAGCAGCAACTGCTCAAAGCTGAAGATGTAAATTGGCGGCTCGTTTTACAGCGGATAAAGCTTGCAGAAAACTGGCATCTTCCTCTAGCGCGTTTCCAACAACCACAACATCGGCACCTGCAGCATATGCTGCTGCGGCTTCTTCGGCTTGCCGAATACCACCACCAACGATGATAGGCAATTGTACGTTTTTACGCACGGAGCGTATAACCGCTCCCGGCACTGGTTGTAACGCGCCGCTGCCTGCATCCAAATAAATCAAACGTAAGCCTAACATCTCTCCAGCCATGGCGGTGCAGGCCGCAATATCTGGTTTGTCGGCAGGAATAGGCGTGGTATTAGAGATATAGGAAACCGTGGTCGGCCTGCCGCCATCAATAAGCATATAGGCGGTGGGTAAAACTTGTATGCCTGCTTGTTTGATTAGGGGAGCTGCAACGACATGGGCACCAATTAAAAACTCTGGATTACGTCCTGAGATCAGCGATAACAACAAAATGCCATCGGCTTGCTTCGATAATTGGGTAACCGCTCCCGGAAAAAGAATAGACGGAATGGCTGATAACTCGCGAATGGTGGTGAGTACCCTGTCAATGGCATCGTTAGTCAGCAAACTACCACCTACAAAAAAGAAGTCGGCCTGCGCCAGATGCGCCTTTTCAATCAACGATTTTAAAGCACGTTCGCCCGCTTTGTCAGGGTCGATTAAAACGGCCAGCTGCTTTTTGCCAGCAGCGGCATTCCGTTCTAAAAGATCGAGTAAGGTTGACTTCATTTAGTGGCAGCGCTGAAGTGTTTATAGCGCAGCGGTAAAAATAAGATAAATCTTCGACCGTGGGTACCTACGACATTAAATTTCACAAAACACACACTAAACATAGGGCTTAAATTGTTGGAAGCTTTGGTTAAATTTATCCCATGCTTCAGCTGCTACGCCTAACCTTTCTTTTGTTTTTCCTCGGTTTTGTAGCTCCTACGACTTGTGCGCAAAGTCTGGCATGGTCCCCTTTGAATTCAAGTTTTAAGGGCGCCTTTCAATCAAAAGTGCTCGCAGCCGATAAACAAGGCTACTATGTTTATCAATCTTCGGGCAAAGAAAGAAGCATCGAAAAGTTCAGTTATGCCAACAATCTTATTTACAGCCATAAATTACCACTCGACGATCGCAACATAGAAATTGAAGAGCTAGTTGTTGAAAAAACGGGTGTAACCGCCTTCTTTTCGATCTATTCGCCCACACTTAAAAAACATGGGCTTTTTTACATCTTTCTCCCCCACCAAGGCGAAGCAAGCACGCCAGCTACTTTGTTCGATCAAGGGCAAATCAACAGTGCTTCCCGTTCAAGTTTTAAAATAATGCCCCGTTCAGATTTAAGTGGATTTAGCTTGCTCCACATCAATGAAAACAATACCGAAAGCCTCGGACTCGACATTCGTTTTTATGATGCCGCGTTGGGTGTCGAACGGCGTACCAGCTTGTTTTTACCGCATGAAAAAACCCGCTACGAAATACGAGAGGTCATGCACGACCCCAACCACAATCTGCTTTTGTGGATGTATGTGACAGACAAGGACAAACGAAGTGCCGACCCTGCCAAGTTTTACTATAAAATGGTGCGTGTAAATCGGACAACCCTTGAATTAGAAGAAGCCAATTTGCGGGATAGCGTCTACTTCCTCAATGCCGTTCAACCCGCCCTGGATGAGTTGAACCAAAAAATACGACTGGTTGGGTTTTTCTCTGAAAAAGACCGCACCACCATCGCTGGTTCTGTGCTGGCTAGCGTTTCGTTGGCGCCTTTGCAAATAGATACCATCGGGTTGGCGCGTTTTGACCTAGAATTCAAAACAAAACTACAGGGCTACAAAAATGCCAACAGAAGCAAGGAGTTGGCCGACTATTACATCAAAGACGTCGTTATGCGCTCGGATGGTGGCGCTTTGTTGGTGGCTGAATCAAACTACCAAACTATCCAAACCTATGTGCAGTACAGCCAAGGTTTTCCCATTTACCGCGAAATTATCTACTACCATTACGATGAAATAGTCGTGGTATCGGTGAACGCAAATGGCACAATCGACTGGCGGCAAATCATCCCCAAAGCGCAGGTCAGCACCCAGCTGAGTCCGTATAATTCATTCGTCAGTCTGCCTACCGAGAAGCACCTCAATCTCATCTTCAACGAAGAAGGCCGGAGTAAAAATGCGGTAGTCATGTACCGCATCAACAACCAAGGGGATGTAGTTCCACGCATAATCCTGAGTCCTGAAACCGATGATGCGGCTATATTGGAAAGTGATGCGGCCATCGTTGGTCCGAATGCGATGCTAATTCCTGCCACCAAACGCAAGAAAAAAGGGCTTTTCCGGCTTACCTTTGAAACCCTATGATTTCGGCTTTATTCCGCACCAACAATCCTTTCTTGGCCTGGGGCGCCACCTTGGTGCTTGTAATCGCTTTGCTTACCCTCTCAGCCTTTACCGAAGGAGATGCAACGTCGGTTGTAGGCGGAAACAGGCTCTTTGAAGCACTCAACCGCCTCCCTACCTTCGCCAAACTTTTGATGAACCTGATCTGCGTGCTATCGCCGGCTTTGTTGCTGAATGAATTGATCAAGTCCTTAAAAATCAGTCGCGACGCCCACAATCTATTTGCGTTGGCTTACGTGGTGAGTGCGTTTAGCTTTCTGGAATGGACGAGCTTTAACCCGGCCTTATTGGCAGGTGCCTGTTTCGCTTTGATTTTGCGGAACCTGATGATTGTAAGTAATAGCCCAAGGCAGTTACAGCTTCTTTTCGATGCTGGCCTGGTAGCTTCGATATGTTTTCAATTCTATAAACCCGCTATCGTACTTTTTCCAGTGACGCTTTTTGGCATACTGCTGGGCGGCGTATTCCGCTTTAGGGCACTGGTCGTATGGCTTTTGGGGTATATTACGCCCATTTATCTGGCTGCAGCCTGGCTGTACCTTACCAACCAGTGGTCGCAGATTTACGACATCGTTCATTTTGATTTATTACTGAGCAACTCGGTTCATTTTCTCAACACGGGCCAGAAAGTGGCCATTTCCATATTATTGGTGATGCTCGCCTTTGGTTTTTTGATGAGTTTCAGTGCCGCCAATCTCAAAACCAATAGTCTGCGCAACACCCAGCGGCTCTTTTCCATCTTGTTCGTTTGTGGTATTTTATCGGTTGTATTCTTGCCCGGCGACCACTTGTTTCTGATAAGTCTTTTTGTTCCAGTCGCTGCCTTTTTTGTCGGGCGTTTTCTCGAAAGTATTGGTCCAGGATGGATGCTCGACCTGCTGATTGTAGGCTGGTTGGGCAGTTTACTCTGGGGTGCAGGATTTTTCTAAAAAGCTGCCTCCTTTTTTCCGAAATTTGCAGTCAAATCCGCTGCTATGAAATTTGGTGTTGTTATTTTCCCCGGCTCGAATTGTGACCGAGATACTTTATATGCTTTTGGTGAAATATTAGGTGCCCCTACGGTTCCGCTGTGGCACAAAGACACCGATTTACAAGGCGTAGATTTTGTGATTTTACCCGGTGGTTTTTCTTACGGTGATTATCTCCGATCAGGAGCCATCGCTCGTTTTTCCCCTATCATGGACGCTGTAATTACGCACGCCAACCGGGGCGGTTATGTTATGGGCATTTGTAATGGTTTTCAAGTCATCACCGAGGCTAAATTGGTGCCGGGCGTATTGCTGCACAACGAAAGCCGGAAGTTTATTTGCAAAAATACCTTCATCAAGCCCGCTACAAACAACAGCTTACTAACACAGGGACTGGAGCTCAATCAGGCTTTACAAATACCAATTGCCCACGGCGAGGGCAATTATTATATCGATGCGGACGGATTAAAAGGACTGCAAGACAACGACCAAATTCTCTTCCAGTATTGTGATGCTGGAGGTGTGGTTACGGCCGAGTCCAACCCGAATGGCGCGCTGCACAATATTGCGGGTGTTACAAACAAAAGCCGCAATGTATTTGGCATGATGCCCCACCCAGAGCGTGCCGCTGACCCAATTCTCGGCAATACCGATGGCTTAAAAATATTGGAGTCGATTTTACAGACGGTAGCTTAAAACGTTAAATAGTCACCCCTTTTTATGCGCTTTCCTTCAGTTTTGTCCCGACAATTGAACTACTTCGGCCTATAACTGTGGCGGCTATTTTTACACTCATCATACACAACAAGACTGTAGGCGGACTGACCAAAGCTCCTATTTTTGTAAAAAAGAGATGAAAAAGCCAAGCATACAGTTGTTGATCATCCTGCTTGCCTTTTTCTCCCTACTTTATCTTGGCAAGCCACTTCGCGAGCTGTTGACTACTGTATTGGTAGATGAAAAAAATGCACGCTTTATTGCCGGAATAGCAGTTCGTTCGGTCATAGTAGGTCTGGCAATCTGGTGGATTCGACGTATGCAGCTCTTGACCTTTATGGGCTTAAACCATCCATTCCAAGCGAAGCAGCTGCAATCCTTAGTTATTCCTTGCACATTTATTGGCTTAGGCCTGGTTTCCAACTGGACAACTTACACTAACAGCGATACAGATACGCTCGTTCTGTTTTTGTCCTCTGTGTTGTTGGTAGGCGCAGCAGAAGAACTCGTCTTCCGCGGCCTATTGTTCCCGATACTACTCCGAATTTGGTGTAAGCGAAAAAATGCGCTCGTTTTGTCCGCAATCGTTTCATCCTTAGTGTTTGGATTGGTTCATTTGGTGAACCTGTTCCAGCAACCTGAAAATGTAGTAGGAATACTGTCACAGGTGTTTTTTGCCTGTGCTATAGGTGTATTTTTTGCCGGTTTATTGCTCAGGACCGGCAATATGTTCCTTCCGATACTTGTTCATGCCGGCATAAACTTCGCTTTCGGTTCAAGTGAATTGAAGTCAGCTACAGTAGCAACCATGGTAGAAACTGGCACAACCGATTGGAAAACCTTATTACCTACTACCCTCTTTTTTGCTTTTATCTTCGTTGGTGGCCTTTTTATGCTCCTCCAAAGCAATCAGGATAAAGTATTAGAGCGCCTGACGAGCAAGCCTTCACCAGATATCTTAGGGTAAAGCCACCCTTAACGTTGAATTACAAGTCGTTGCGTATTGTTACCACTGCGCAGCAGGTAAATTCCTGGAGGCAAAGTAAGTATGTCCAGGGTATGGCTCGTCTTTCCGATTTCTACTTCTTGTTGGAGCTGCATTTTTCCCTGCATATTGTAGACTTCAATAAGCTGACTAAAAGCAGTTGACGCACTAAATTGTAAGGTGACCTGATTTGTCGCAGGATTGGGGTAAAGCACAAAATGTGTTTTTTCAACTTCATCAACGGCTAAGTTCATGTCCCTGATGGCAGTTGTAAATGCAGATTCAAGCACCCAATTTTCTGGATCGGTTAAGATATTTTGAATGGTTCCTTGAATGGGGAAAGTTTGCAGCTGGAAAAAGCCAGGTTCCAAACGTATTTTTTCGCGCCGACCATCGGTATAAACTACCACAATAGGATAAGGCAAATCAAACAGACCCGCAGCTGCACCGCTGCGATCAAATAAGCTAATAAGCAGCTCATTTCCGCGTTGGTTCCAGCTAATGGAATAATCTGGAAAACCACCACCATAAATCCAGGCATTGATGAAGGCGGTGAGGGAAATACCCGTGTATTGTTCCATGAGCACACGGAATTCCTCGGTTGTGGCGTTGCCAAAACCACGCTGGCTCAGGTAATGTTGGAGCCCGCCAAAAAAGAGACTGTCGCCCAGCAACCAGCGCAAATTGTGGAGCACCAAAGCAGGTTTTCGGTAAGATAAATTGGTATTCAGCACCCGCGAAAAATCAGCGCCCGCAGGCACATACACCGTTCCTGTCGCAGCATTAGCACGTACCGATGTTTGCCAGCCATTGCGAATATTGGCGGCAGCGGTTGAATCAAATTGCGCCACGAACAATGCCTCGGCATACGTTGCAAAACCCTCATTGAGCCAGATATCACTTGGCGTAGCGCAGGTTACATAATCGCCAAACCACTGGTGCGCTGCTTCGTGAACAATTACGCCCAGATTATAAAAACCCATGCCCGATAGGGTCTGGTGTTCCATGGCGCCACCCATATTGGTTTGGGCGTGGCCGTATTTTTCAGCCGCAAAGGGATAGGTCCCCCAAAAAAGGGATAGTTCCTGTAATACGCGCCCGGTGGTATCGAGCAGAGCGGTACTAGGGCCATTGACCGGGAAGCTGAAATCCTGTATAGGCATAGGCGAAGTTCGTCCGGGCAAAAGTACCTGGCGATTGCTGACTACATAGTCGCTCACCGACAGCGCAATAAGGTAATAGGCGATGGGGAAACGACTTTTCCAATTCCAGCGGGCTTTTTGGTTGGCTAGGGTATCTATGCCCACCAATATTCCATGGGAGGCGACCTTTTTACCGAGTTGGGTGGTTATGTGGAGGTCGATAGAATCGATTTTATCGGAAAGTTGCTGTTTTACGGGCAGCCAATTTTTAGCCCAAAACAAACTTGAATGGGTAAATAGGGCCGGATGAATGCCTGCATTGCTCAACATCATTCCACGGCGGTTGGCCTGTTGGGGTGGCACACCTTGGTAGTAAACCAATAGCGAAAACATTTGCCCAACCCCTATCGCCGCTGGCAAAAATGCAACCACCTCATCATTGTTATGATTAAAAAGTAGGTTTTGGCCATTGTAGCGAATGCTGTCGATAGGGAGCGCCGTCGTCAGTTCAAACCAAAAACTATCGAGCGGCTGCTGCACAACAGTGGCTGTAATAGCCACATAACCCTTGGTGTATAAAAGGGTGTCGTACAATTCTAAATGAATGGCATAGTGGGTGATGTCGTAGGCATCTGCCACGGCAGAAATCCGAAAACCGGATGAAGGCGAAAAAGTTAGGGCACCCTGGCAATGCGGATAAACTTCTGTTTGGGCAGTCAAACAACTGCTTACGAACAGCATCAAAACGGTCAGCATTCCTTTCATCCTTTGAAAGTATTAAATAGGCGGGAATAATGCTAATGACGGTCTCACCTGACAACGAGGCCAACTAAATAGAACAACATGCCGTTATTTTATCTGGTCAGCTTCTGCGCGTTGATTGAACGCCCTTCCTAGTTGTGTCTCGCATCAACATTTGTGGCAGCAGGCCGTTGTGCTTCACCGCAATAACCGTCCAGCAAATTCAAGTGCTGCGTCAAAAGGGTTGCGCTCGCCTTGAGCTACCGCCTTTTCGAGCTGCTGGTATAAAGCCAGGAGGTCAGGATGGGCAGATCGGGCAAGATCCAGTTGGTAGTGGATGTGCTCGCGGAACTGCAAAACAGCTTGCTCTTGTCGGCGTTGAACGAAATAACCGTTGGGTTTAACCAAATCGGCATAACGGCAGATACTCTTCCATACTTCGGCGATGCCCTCGTTGTTTAAGGCAGAGGCCAGCAAAACTTCGGGCGTCCATTGGCCGGGATGGGCAGGGAAAAGATGAAGGGCGTTGCGGTAGTCGGAGGCAGCCAGCTTGGCTTTAAGCATATTTTCACCCTCCGCTTTGTTGATGACCAACAAGTCGGCCAGCTCCATGATACCCCGTTTAATGCCTTGCAGTTCATCGCCGGCACCAGCTAGCATAAGTAGGAGGAAAAAATCGACCATGCCATACACAGCCGTTTCGCTTTGTCCTACGCCCACCGTTTCAATAAGCACGATGTCGTAACCGGCGGCTTCACATAAAATCATAGCCTCCCAGCTGTTGCGTGCTACGCCGCCGAGCGTACTGCCAGCAGCGGTAGGGCGAATAAAGGCATTGAGGTCTTGCGATAGCTGCTCCATGCGGGTTTTATCGCCTAAAATACTTCCCCCCGAACGGCCTGAGCTCGGATCGATGGCCAATACGGCCACTTTATGATCTGCTGCAGTGAGTAGACTCCCAAAAGTGTCGATAAAGGTACTTTTGCCAACGCCGGGAACACCCGTGATGCCGATCCGTAAGGAACGGCCACTTTGAGGCAGGCAATAAGCCAGCAGTTCGCCTGCCGCTGCCTGGTGTTGTTGGGCCCTACTTTCTACCAAGGTAATGGCACGTGCCAATGCAGCCCGATTACCGGTCTGCAGTTCTGCAAAAAGTGCTTTTACATCAGGCGTTTTCATGTGTCCAAATTAAGGATAGTCGGCGGGAGTTGTATGCCAAAAGTGGTTGGGAATCGAGCTGCTGCCCCACTTAAGGTCTGTTCAGAAATACGCAGGGCACAATACATTGCCAACGGGGTATTTCCCCAACAAACAATATAAAAACCTGTGTTGGTAGTCAACGGCGCTGCACCCCCAAGATAAAAGGAGCTAGCATACACAATGACTCGCCTGCCGTTCTGTATCCAACTAAAAAAGGTGGCCACAAACAGTGTCCAAAGTCTATAAACGCCCTGCATGCGTTTATCCCGCATGCTCCAGTCGCTTAAGAATATCAATCGCTGCTTGTGCAATGACGGTACCCGGACCAAAAATACCGGCTACACCCGCTTTGTTTAGGAAGTCGTAATCCTGCTGCGGTATTACACCACCAGCCACCACGAGTATATCGGGGCGACCCAAAGCAGATAGCTCTGCGATAAGTTGTGGCACCAACGTTTTATGTCCAGCAGCCAACGACGAAGCGCCCACCACATGCACATCGTTTTCCACTGCCTGACGGGCAGTTTCGGCGGGGGTTTGAAAAAGCGGACCGATATCTACGTCAAAACCGAGATCGGCGAAAGAAGTGGCAATAACTTTTGCACCACGGTCGTGCCCATCCTGACCCATTTTGGCAATGAGGATACGGGGGCGGCGGCCTTCGTTTGTGGCAAAGGTCTCGACCCGTTCGCGGGCGGCTTTAAAACTTTCGTCCATGCGGATTTCATTCGAATATACACCTGAAATAGCACGTATGGTTGCTTTATAACGACCATACACCACTTCGAGTGCGTCGGATATTTCACCTAAAGTAGCACGTAGGCGAGCAGCTGTTACGCCCAACTCCAACAAATTGCCTTCGCCAGTGCGTGCAGCTTCAGTCAGCGCATCTAAAGCGGCTTTTACAGCTGCCCCATCCCTATTGGCCTTGATGTGATTCAATCTTTCAATCTGCGACAAACGTACAGCGGCGTTGTCTACTTCACGTATTTCAATATCCGTGGCCCGCCCGCTGTTGTAGCGGTTTACGCCTATAATTACATCTTTGCCACCATCTATACGGGCTTGTTTGCGCGCGGCGGCTTCTTCGATACGCATTTTAGGCACACCCGTTTCTATGGCCTTGGCCATGCCACCGAGTTTTTCTATTTCTTCGAGATGAGCCCAGGCTTTTTTTACGAGCTCCTCGGTGAGGGCCTCTACATAATAGCTGCCGCCCCATGGGTCTACCACTTTGGTGATATTGGTCTCGTCTTGCAAATACAATTGGGTATTGCGGGCGATACGCGCGCTGAAATCGGTTGGTAGCGCAATGGCTTCGTCAAGGGCATTGGTGTGCAGCGATTGGGTATGGCCGAGTGCCGCTGCCATTGCTTCGATGCACGTGCGGGCCACATTGTTGAACGGATCTTGTTCGGTCAAACTCCAACCGGAAGTCTGGCAGTGGGTACGCAAAGCCAGTGATTTACTCTTTTTTGGCCCAAATTGTTGGACCAGTTTGGCCCACAACAAACGACCCGCACGAAGTTTAGCAATCTCCATAAAATGATTCATGCCAATCGCCCAGAAAAAAGACAAACGTGGGGCAAAGGCATCGATTTCGAGTCCGGTGGCCAAGCCAGTCTTCATATATTCCAAGCCGTCGGCGAGGGTATAGGCCAGCTCCAAATCGGCTGTAGCCCCAGCTTCTTGCATGTGGTAACCACTGATAGAAATGCTGTTAAAACGTGGCATTTTGCGGGCGGTGTACCCAAAAATGTCCGCAATGATACGCATGGAAGAGGCGGGCGGATAGATGTAGGTATTGCGCACCATGAACTCTTTCAGGATGTCGTTTTGAATGGTGCCGCTAAGCTGTTCGGGAGGCACGCCCTGCTCTTCGGCTGCGACGATATAAAACGCCATGATGGGCAAAACCGCTCCATTCATGGTCATACTTACACTCATTTCGCCCAAAGGAATCTGGTCGAAGAGAATTTTCATATCCTCTACGCTGTCTATGGCAACCCCTGCCTTGCCTACATCTCCTTCAACGCGGGGATGGTCGGAATCGTAACCCCGGTGTGTGGCCAAATCAAAAGCCACAGATAAACCCTTTTGGCCAGCCGCCAGGTTACGGCGGTAAAAGGCATTAGAAGCTTCGGCGGTGCTAAAACCTGCATATTGACGGATGGTCCACGGCCGTTTAACATACATCGATGCATAAGGTCCGCGCAAAAAAGGAGGGATACCGGCGCCAAATTCCAGTTGACGGAGATTAGCTACATCTTCAGCGACATACGCCGAAAATAAAGGCAACTTTTCCGCCGTCTGCCATTCATCTCGCTTTTCAGCAGCGTAATAGTCCTGTTCGGGCGCCACACGGTAGCTGAGCTGGGTAAAATCAGGGAATGGTTGCCTCATGACAAAATACGATTTTGGAATGCCTGCAGCGTGGCCAATAAAGGCGACCTCACATGGATAAAATGTTGGATGCCCGCTGCCGTAAAGGCTTCGATATCGGCTTGCGGATAACCCGCCAAAACCAATTCCGTTTTGCCCTGTAGAAGCTGGCAGAATGCTGGCACTAAGGCCGGATAATCGGTATCGGAGGCACAAAGCACGACAACTTCGGCTCCACTGCGCAAGGCGGCTTGCGTACCTTCTTCGAGATGCTCAAAACCGTTGTTCTCAATTATTTCATAGCCAGCACAGCTGAAAAAATTAGCTATGAAAGTAGCCCTTGCGAGGCGCATGGCGAGATCGCCCATCGGCAATAAAAAGACTTTCGGTCGACTTATCGCTGCTGCAGTTTGTTTGCGCAGCGCCTCAAAATCTGCCGATAGGCGAAAAGAATCGCTCGGCCAGCTGTTTACGTCAACGTGCTGTTGATCGGGATATTGATTCACCCCCACCAGTATTTTTTTTCGGCTGGCAACAGCCGCAGTGAGTTGCTCCCGCTGCTTTTTGAGTTGCTCCGGCAACCAGCCCTTCTGCCAAGCAGCTTCAAAGCCACCCTGCGCTTCAATGGACTGGAAAAATGCCCACGCCTGATCCGACAGCTGATCGGTTAGGGATTCGAGATAATAGCTGCCTGCAGCAGGATCTACCACGCTATCCAAATAAGCTTCGTTTTTCAGAAGCAGTTGAATATTGCGGCTGAGCTCCGCGCCAAAGCCCGAACCTCCATTCACCGGCTCATCGAAAGCACGTAGTTCGAGCCCATGCACCCCGCCCAAAACTGCCGACATAGCCGCAGTAGTGAGCCGCAATAAGTTGGTATGTGGATCAATGGCCGATAAGGTCGTTCCAGAAGCCCTTGCCAATACATGAGCGGCGGTACTGCAGCTGTGTTCAGGCGAATATGCCGCCACCAATCCCGACCACAACTGCCGGAAAGCTCTGAATTTGACTATTTCAGCGAAATAATCGGTACCTACCGCCAGCTCGAACTGCAGGGCAGGTGTAGCTTCATCGATCGTTAAACCATCTTCCAGCAAACGTTTTAGATAGGCATTGCCAAGTGCCAAGGCGATACCGAGTTCTTGCACCAGACTAGCGCCCTGCTCGCGAAAACGAGCAGCATTAGCGCTGAGGGGTAAAAAAGCAGGCAAATTCTGTTGGTATTGTTTGACCAGTGCGCCCAAGGGTAATTGCCTGATGGCATCACCAAAACAGGCTGCACCTAGTGGATCGTAACCTGCACTGCCTCGGATAGCCAGCGTGGGTAACTCGAGGCGATCTGCCCAAGCTTTTAACCAACCCGCCAACGGCACAGGGTCGGTTTGCCGGAAACATAAAATGAGGTATTGTGGCAGCAGCTCTTCTGTAAGCTGCCCAAATTGCTGGGGTTCGGTTATTGCACCATCGAAAATAATGCCTTCGGTTCCGTGCATGAGTGCATGAAGTACGGCTTTGTTCGTGGCCTCGGCTGCTCCCAGGGTAAATCGCTCGAATAATACCCAGTCGTTGTGATTGGCACGCAAACCACGTCGGTAGGGCATATCACCAGGGAGATGTTGCGCAAAACCCGCCGGTAAATCGGCAGCCGTATAATAGGGCGACAGCTGAAGTCCATCTTCGGTTGTAGTACGCAGCTTGTCGACAGCCTCACCCTTGAGCTCTTGTAAAACAGCAGCTTCCCACTGGGCATAGTCGGTAGCTTTAAAGTCTTTAAAAAGATCCATATGTGGCATGGGCTTGCAGTTGGCTAAGATAGGACAAGGGCTGAAATAAAAGGCTAAAAACCCCCTCTTTTGGCCATATCAGACTTAAATAAGCCACAATATCCCAGCTTTTTTTTAGTTTCATGCAGTGATGAATGCCAAAAGCGCTTTTTGCCTCCTTTTCTGCTGTTTAAATCTGGTTGCCGCCCAACTTGTGGCGCAGCAACTCCGTGTTTTAACCCCTTCGAAATACAAAGACATCACCGAAACAGCACTGGACTGGCAAAACTTAGCTTTTGTCGCAGAAGCGTTCCGGGGAGATGTTGCTGCGGCACTGTCGGCAACAGATAGCGCGCTGGTATTGTGGGAAAAACTAGGTGAAAAACCTGAAATCGCTAATCTCAGCAGATACAGAGGATATTTATTAGCACAACTCAACCGACCGAAAGAAGCCAAAGCCGAAATGCAACGTGCACTGGCCCTTTATCAACAACAAAAGGCCGTATACGGCTTGGCAATTACCCATTTTGATTTGGGCAGGGTATGTTTATTTGCCCATGAAATTGATTCGGCCTTGTACTACACCGGCATTTCCCTCAAATCTTGGCAGGCACAAAAACAGGACAGCCGCATCTTTCTTGCAAAAATCCAGTTGATTTATCTCTTCACACTACAATTTAATTTCCCAGAAGCCGAACGATTGCAAGGGGAACTGGCGGAAGCTTCCCAACAATTGAGTTTGTACCGCTTGTGGCAACTGGATTATTGGTTCGTAAACATGTTTTTAAGCGAAAAACAACAGAATTGGTCGGCTTACGAATCTTACCAACAGCAGTACCAATCCTTGATAGCTGAATTTGCCGCAGAAGGGAGCACAGTAGTTTCGTTTTACAATCGGCCGCAAGATTTTCCAGCAAGGTATTAAGCTGAATTTGACAAAACGTCAAGCTGATTTTCTAAACGAGAAAATGAAATATTTGCCTGGAGGATAGCTTATTCGGCTTCTAAATAGGCCGAAATATGGTGATCTGGCACTTCGCTTTGAGGTGCTCCTGTACGCATGCAACTGTTGCAAAACTGTAATCATCCTTCATCGGTAAATTATAATTTAAGTTTTTCTCCGTTCAACTTTTTTGGATGGGTAGCACGCACG
>Ga0105054_10002601_pt1 | contig 28664 bp, 27 predicted proteins | sample BON02_FD_78091 | JGI IMG/M metagenome (GOLD analysis project Ga0105054, IMG submission 78091) | Freshwater microbial communities from Lake Bonney liftoff mats and glacier meltwater in Antarctica - BON-02 (megahit assembly) | ecosystem: Environmental > Aquatic > Freshwater > Ice > Glacier...
ATCGGCCAAGACCAGGGCCTGTTCCTTGAACGGGGCCGTGACGTTCAGCCCGCGCAGCGCCCCGGCCCGCGCGTTGGCAACCAGGGTGGCGAACTCCGGCTCATCGGCTGGTTCGAAGGCGCTATAGTCTGCATCCAGTCCGGCTGCTGCTATCCAGGCGGTGTGGATCAACGGGCTGAGTGAATGGGTGATCGGCCGTCCCGCCACCCCCGCCAGGATCGTCATGACTTCAACACCCCGACACGTCGCAACTCGGCCAGGACAGACCACAAGGGCAGGCCCAGGACGGTGAAATAGTCACCCTCCACTGCTTCGAACAACTGCGCGCCCATACCCTCGAGTCGGTACGAGCCGACGCAGGCCAACAGGCCTTCGCCCTCGGTCGCCAGATAATTATCGAGAAACGCTTCCGAAAAATCGCGCACCCGCATCGTCGCCGTATCCACGCCAGACCAGACAATCTGACCGTTGCGGGCCAAGGCCGCGCCGGAATGCAGGTGGTGGATACGGCCGTGCATGGCCATCAGTCCGGCCCGGGCCGCCTCGAGTGTTCCCGCCTTGGAGACCAGGCTGCCATCGAAGGCCAGGGTCTGGTCGGCTCCCAGAACCCAGGCGTCAGCGTCGCGGCGCGATACAGCCAGCGCCTTGACCCGCGCCAGTTCCACCGCCAAGCTCTCTGCGTCTGCCGGATCATGGGTCGCCTTGACGGCGTCCTCGTCCACGTCGGCGACCTGAACCGAAAAAGCCACACCGGCGTCCGCCAGCATGGCTTGCCGCGCCGAACTCTTTGACGCCAGAATCAACCGCTCGGATGGCGCGCTCACCAGCTGGCCGCCAGCCGACGGGTGCGGCGTTCGTTCAACAGGTTGATGATGGCGGCGGCCGTTTCCTCGACCGAGCGGCGCGTGACATCAATGACCGGCCAGCCACGGCGTTCAAAGGCCCTGCGGGCCTTGACCGTTTCCTCGCGCACAGACTCATGGTCGATATAGGCGCTGGCGTGGCTGGCATTCAGCCCGTCCAGCCGGTTCTTTCGGATTTGCACCAGCCGATCCGGTGACACCGTCAGACCAACCACCAAGGGGTTCTTCAGCCCGACCAGACGTTCTCCATCCTCCTGGCCAAGTACCAGCGGCACATTGGCGGCGCGGATGCCCCGGTGGGCCAGATAGATGCAGGTCGGGGTCTTGGAGGTGCGGCTGACCCCGCACAGGACGACGTCCGCACCCTCGAGCTGGACGCTGGTTCCCTGGCCGTCGTCATGGGCCATGGCATAGTCGAGGGCAGCAATGCGGTTGAAATAGTCTGTGTCCAAAGCGTGCTGGGCTCCGACCCGGGTCGAAAGGGCGGCACCCAGATAGCGCGACAGGGCACCTACCAGCGGATCCAGTGCCGCGATCTGTGGCATGTCCAGTTTGCGGCAACCCCCTTCCAGTTGTTCGCGCAACTCCCGGTCCACAAGGGTATGCAGCACCACGCCTGGCGAGGCCGCAACCTCCTCCAGCACCCGTTCCATCTGTTTGCCTGACCGGACGAGGGCGTAGATATGTTCGATCGGAATAACCCCGTCGAACCGTGCCACCACCGCCTTTGCCATGGCGTTCAAAGTCTCGCCGGTGGAGTCCGACACTAGATGGACATGGAAATAGGTCGCCAAGCGAGAGGGTCCTGTGGCGCGGCCGGCTCCTGACGTTCCAGGGGTCATCAGCAGCTGTCCATCATTACGAGACTCCTGTTGACGGGGCGGGGCGCCGTCGGGGTCGAAAGGTGCGTCTTTTCCTATAGCGGTGCCGGAGGCAGGCCGCGAGCGGGGACAGAGGTGGATGGGGTACCGCACCATGGCGTCTTTCATCCCAAGGCCGGATGCTGGCAGGGATCGCTCTGTGGAAATCCTTAACGAGCGGTAAACGGCACCCAGCCGGACTAGCCTTTCGACGGTCGTTAAAGCCTGCTGTTAAGACCTCGTTAAGGTTTATCCCCGTTTTCACCAGCCCGGTGTGAACCGGCCCACCATGTGTGACCGTTTGCGGAAAACTCGTCCCTATCCGGGTCAACCGGTCGGGTTGTCCCCGTCGTCCCCGGCCCTGCTTTCTACTTCCGAACCTCAAGACTCTTTTCTTGAGAAGGATTGGAAGGGTGCGACACGGCTCGGGCTTGAGCAGAACCGGGGTGCCCGGTAGGACCGGGGTCAAATGACCATTTCCCCCGACACCCCCCTGTTGCTCAAGGTTCTCGCTGGAGAATCCACGTCCCGGCCCCCTGTATGGTTCATGCGTCAGGCCGGGCGCTATCTACCGGAGTACCGCGCCCTGCGGGCGACGACACCTGACTTCATCGCTTTTTGCCTCGATCCCGAGAAGGCGGCTGAGGCGACACTTCAGCCGATGCGCCGCTTTGGCTTCGATGCAGCCATCGTTTTTGCGGATATCCTGCTGATCCCCCAGGCCCTGGGTCAGAAGGTCTGGTTCGAGGCCGGTGAAGGGCCACGGCTGGGAGTCTTGCCGCCTGTTGAGGCCATGCGGGATCTGACCACTGGTGCCGGAGAAGCCCTGAAACAGGTCGGCCAGACCCTGACGCTGGTGCGGTCACGACTCGAGCCGGAACGCGCCTTGATCGGGTTTGCCGGCGCACCTTGGACGGTAGCGACCTATATGCTGGACGGGGCTGCCCGGACTATCGGCAAGGGTGAACGCGCACAGGCCCGCACCTATGCCTATACCGAGCCGGAAAAGGTCGAGGCTCTGCTGGACGTTCTGGTCGAAGCCACGGCCTATTATCTGAAGATGCAGGCTGACGCCGGGGCTCAGGTACTGAAGATTTTCGAGAGCTGGGCCGAGGGTTTACCCGACGATCTGTTCGAAAGCCTGGTACTACGCCCGCATCAGAGGCTGGTGCAGCGGGTTCGGGAGCTGGGGGTCACCGTGCCTTTGATCGGCTTCCCCCGCGGTTCGGCTGCCTTGGCCGAACGTTACGCCACGGAGGTGGAAGTTCAGGCTGTGGCGCTCGACACAGCCTGTCCGCTGGCGGTCGGCCAGAGAGTTCAGGCCATCAAGCCAATCCAGGGGGCGCTCGACCCCCTGTTGCTGCGGGCCGGCGGGCCCATGCTGGATCGCCGTGTCGATCAGTTGCTTGAAGCTTGGGGACAGGGGCCGTGGATCTTCAATCTCGGCCACGGCATCCTGCCGGACGTGCCGGTTGCCCATGTTGAACAGGTTCTGAAGCGGATCGGCGCTCAATGACCCAAGCAGCGGGCGCAAATACAGCGGGTGGTCGCCGGGTCGCGGTGGTGCTGTTCAATCTGGGTGGGCCGGACGATCAGGCCTCGGTCAAACCCTTCCTGTTCAACCTGTTCAACGACAAGGCCATCATCGGCCTGCCCAATCCCTTTCGGACGCTTCTGGCCCGTTTGATCTCGAGCCGCCGCGAAAAGAGTGCCCAGGCCAATTACGCCCTGATGGGCGGCGGTTCGCCACTGTTGCCAGGTAGCCGTAGTCAGGCGGAGGCCATGGTCCAGGCCCTGAACGGCCGTCTGCCGGGAGATGAGGTCCGGGCGTTTATCGCCATGAGGTACTGGGGGCCTTTGACAGAAGAAGCCACTGTTGATGTTGCGGCCTTCGCGCCGGACGAGATCGTTCTTCTGCCCCTCTACCCGCAGTTCTCGACGACCACGACGGAATCCTCGCTCAAACGGTGGGCCGAAGTCTATGCGGGTTCGGGCGTCAGTCGGACCGTCTGCTGCTACCCGGAGGCACCGGGCTGGATCAAGGCACAGGCTGACGGGGTGCGGACAAAATTAGCCGAGGCCGGGGATCGGCCAGTCCGTGTCCTGTTCTCCGCCCACGGCATTCCCGAAAGTCTGGTCAAGAAGAAGGGGGATCCTTACCAGGAACAGATCGAGTCGACCTGCGCCGCCATCGCTGCCCACGCGGGCCTGTCGAAAGGCGACTGGGCGATTTGCTATCAAAGCCGGGTCGGGCCGATGAAATGGCTTGGCCCTTCGACGCCGGAGGCTCTCGCAGAGGCCGGGCGCGATGGCGTCGGGGTTGTGGTAACGCCCGTCGCCTTCGTCTCGGAACATATCGAGACCCTGGTCGAGCTGGATATAGAATACGCCGAACTGGCCCACGAGTTTGGCGTCACCCCCTATCTCCGGAGTCCGGCCGTCGGGGTAGCGCAGCCATTCATTATGGCCTTGGCCGAGGCGGTGGTTGAGGCTCTGTCGCGAAACGGCACGGCCCCCTATGGACCCGGCTGCCACGCGGCTTGGAAGGCCTGTCCCCGATCGTGTGATCGGAGAGCGGCGTGACCTTCGAGATCGTACGCGGCCTGCATATACTGGCCGTCATCGCCTGGATGGCCGGGATGCTGTTTCTGCCCCGCCTCTATGCCTATGACGCGGAACAGTCCGACAAAGCCGAGCCGCTGCGGTCCGCGATGCGCGGGCTGTTGAGGGCTTGGCAACGGCGCCTGCTGAAGATCATCATCAACCCGGCAATGATCGTCACGTGGATTTTCGGGGTCTGGCTGGCGGGCATCCATATGTTTGAATACGGTCAGGGCTGGGGTTTCCTCGCCCAGCCCTGGATGGTTGCCAAACTGGCTGGTGTCTTTGCCCTGTCGGCCTGGCACGGGTTTCTGGCCGGCGAACTGAAGCGCATTCACGCCGGGATCTCTGTTCGGACGGGGCGGTTCTGGCGGATGACCAATGAGGTCCCCTTCGTCATCGCCATCGTCATGGTGCTGTCGGTGACAACCCAGTGGACGTTCGGCTGACCTCGCTCCGCTTGACCTGACGGGCCCGGCGTGGTTTCGCTCAAAGCGAACCGCCCTGCAGGAGTCTGGGGCGGCCCCACTCTTTGCGACGCCCGCCGATCTAGCCGGGACGACCCGCCGCCTTTCCAACCGGCCGCAAGGCCAGACATCGTCAGATTTTCCCGCCCGCGTGACGCCCTGTCCCGCGGCGATGCTTTTGATTGCACGCCATGACCGACGCCACCGACGCCCCCGAGACTGACGCCCCCCTTGAGGGCGACACGCACGAGACCGGCAATGAAGCAGCGACCGCTGACCTGCCGATGGTCGACCAAGAGTCCGGCGACGATGATGACGACGGCGAGCCCATCGTGCCCAACGGCCGCATCACCCTGCAGGAGCTGAACGAGAAGACACCGGAAGATCTGGTCGCCTTCGCCGAAAGCCTCGAGATCGAGAACGCCGGCAATCTGCGTAAACAGGACCTGTTGTTCGCCATTCTCAAGACCCTGGCCGACGAGGAAGTCGAGATCATCGCCGACGGGGTGCTGGAAATCCTGCCCGACGGATTCGGTTTCCTGCGCAGCCCGGACGTCAACTACCTGCCGGGTCCGGACGATGTCTATGTCTCGCCGTCCCAGATCCGCCGCTTCGGCCTGCGCTCGGGCGACACCATCCACGGTGCCGTCCGTGGACCGCGCGAGGGCGAGCGCTATTTCGCCCTGCTCAAGGTCGACACGATCAATTTCGAGGACCCGGAGACGGTCAAGACCAAGGTCCTGTTCGATAACCTGACCCCGCTTTATCCTGAAGAGCGGCTGCATATGGAAATCCAGGACCCGACCCTGAAGGACCGCTCGGGCCGGGTCATCGACATCGTCGCCCCACTCGGCAAGGGCCAGCGCTGTTTGATCGTCGCCCCGCCGCGGGTCGGCAAGACGGTGATGCTGCAGAACATCGCCAAATCGATCGAGAAGAACCACCCGGAGGTCTTTTTGATCGTCCTGCTGATCGACGAGCGGCCGGAAGAGGTCACGGATATGCAGCGCACGGTGAAGGGCGAGGTAATTGCCTCGACCTTCGATGAGCCCGCCACCCGCCACGTTGCCGTCGCCGAAATGGTGATCGAAAAGGCCAAACGACTCGTTGAGCACAAGAAGGATGTGGTCATCCTGCTGGACTCGATCACTCGTCTGGGCCGCGCCTATAATGCCACGGTCCCCTCGTCCGGCAAGGTCCTGACCGGTGGTGTCGATGCCAATGCCCTGCAACGGCCGAAGCGATTCTTCGGCGCGGCGCGGAATGTGGAACAGGGCGGATCCCTGACCATCATCGCCACCGCCCTGATCGACACCGGTTCGCGCATGGACGAGGTCATCTTTGAAGAGTTCAAGGGCACCGGTAACTCGGAAATCGTGCTGGACCGCAAGGTCGCCGACAAACGCATCTTCCCGGCCATCGATGTGCTCAAGTCCGGTACCCGCAAGGAAGAGCTCACCACGCCGAAGGATCAGCTGGCCAAGACCTATGTCCTGCGCCGCATCCTCAACCCTATGGGCCCGCAGGACGCGATCGAATTCCTGATCGACAAGCTGCGCCAGTCGAAGAACAATGCGGACTTCTTCCAGTCGATGAACACCTGACGGCGGTATGGCCGCTGTTTCACGTGAAACAGGAGCGGGACGATGAAGGTCAATATCGAGATCGAATGCGAACCGGCAGAGGCACGCGCCTTTCTCGGCCTGCCCGATGTCGAGCCCCTGAACGACCATCTCGTCGCAGAGATGAAGCGTCGGATGGACGACAACATGGCCGTGATGCAGCCCGACGAACTGATGAAGACCTGGACCAGTTTCGGCATGCAGGCCCAGGATCAGTTCCGCAAACTGATAGAAGCGGCCGTCAAACCGTGAAGATCTCTTCTCCCCCATCGGGGGAGGGGGACCGCGTAGCGGTGGAGGGGGCCAAATCCGCCCGCCGGCGTTCTGGGCTGGCCCCCTCCACCATCCTTGGGATGGTCACCTTCACCCAGAGGGGGAGGAGACGATGACGACCGACACCATCTTTGCCCTTGCCACCCCGCCCGGCCGGGGAGCGATCGCCATCCTGCGTTTGTCCGGACCCGGAACCGAGGCCGCCCTGAGCGCGCTCGGGGCCGGCGGATTGACGCCCCGCGTCGCCTCCCTTCGCGACCTGACGTATGAAGGCCGGGCCATCGACCAGGCCCTGGTGCTCCGCTTCCCGGGCCCGAATTCCTACACAGGCGAGGATTCTTCTGAACTGCATCTGCATGGCGGCCGGGCAGTGGTTGAGGCCGCCAGTAGGGCCTTGGCGGCCCTCGGGCTGCGGCCCGCAGATCCGGGCGAATTTACCCGGCGCGCGTTCGAGAACGGTCGCATGGATCTGGCCCAGGCCGAGGCTGTGGCTGATCTGATCGACGCCGAAACCACGGCCCAGGCTAACCAGGCCCTCGGGCAACTGGACGGGGCCCTCAGCCAGACCTATGCTGGATTTCGTCGCGACCTGCTTACAGTCTTGGCCCTCGTTGAGGCTGAAATCGACTTCCCCGATGAAGAAATTCCGGACAATCTCGCCCGCTCTGCGGGTCCCGTGCTGGATCGGCTGATCACCGATCTCAAGACGGCCTTGGTCGATGGTCGACGCGGCGAAAGGGTGCGCGAGGGGTTTCGTATCGTCCTCATCGGCGAGACCAATGCCGGCAAATCGTCCCTCTTCAACGCCCTGGTAGCCCGAGAGGCGGCTATTGTGACGCCTATTGCCGGAACCACGCGCGACGTCCTTGACGCCAACCTGATCATTGGTGGCTATGCCGTGACCCTGTCCGATACGGCAGGTTTGCGCGAGAGCGATGATCCGGTCGAGGCCGAGGGTGTGAGGCGGGCCCGGGCGCGGGCCATGGAGGCGGATTTGCGCCTGTGGATCCGGGGACCGGATGACGCTGAGGGAGGCGCTGCGGCCTTCGCCCGGTCCGGTGACCTTCTGATCCTGACCAAGGCCGATCTCGGTGTGGGCAAGGCCGTCGAGGGATTCGAGACCCTGTCGGTAAGTACGACCTCCGGAGCTGGCCTGTCCGAGCTGCACGACTGGATCGCTCACCGGCTTGCCAGCGACCTGTCCGGTTCAGATTTTCCGGCCGTCACACGGGAGAGACATCGTCGCCGTCTATCTGAAGCACTGATGGCGGCTGAGGCGGGCCGCATCGTGCTCGGGAGGGCACCGGAAACGGCCGGCGAGGATCTGCGGCGCTCGGCAGCAGCCCTGGCCAGAGTGACCGGCGCCATCGGCGTTGAGGATATACTTGGCGAGGTCTTCTCGACCTTCTGCATCGGCAAATGATCTGTTCCACGTGAAACAGACGGGCGGTTCGGGTGGCGGTCAGACCTGTTTTGCCTTATGTGCCCGCCCATGAAGGGTTTCGACGTCATTGTCATCGGCGGCGGTCACGCTGGCTGTGAGGCCGCCGCTGCCTCCGCGCGCGCGGGGGCAGCGACCGTTCTTCTGACGCAGAAACTCGCAACCATCGGAGAAATGTCCTGCAATCCGGCCATTGGCGGTCTGGGCAAGGGGCATCTGGTACGCGAGATCGACGCCATGGACGGGTTGATGGCCCGATTGGGTGACCGGGCCGGCATCCAGTTCCGCCTGCTGAATCGATCGAAGGGGGCGGCCGTGCGGGGGCCGCGCAGCCAGATCGACCGACGCCTGTACCGCGAGGCCATGCAGGCGGAACTGGCGCAGACACCGAACCTGACGCGGATGGCTGGAATCGCCGAAAGCCTTATCCTGTATGGCAGTCGTGTCGTCGGCGTGGTGACGGGTGAGGGTGTCGAGCTCCGCGCCGGGGCCGTAGTTTTGACCACGGGCACCTTCCTCAACGGGGTCATCCACAAGGGCGACCAGCGTATTGCCGCCGGCCGCCATGGCGAGGCACCGTCGACCGGTCTCGCCGTCGATCTTTACGGTGCCGGCCTGAAGATGGGGCGGCTCAAGACGGGCACGCCGGCCCGCCTTGACGGCCGCACCATCGCCTGGGACCGGCTGGAGATGCAGGCAGCGGACGCCGAGCCTGTGCCTTTCAGCTTCCTCACTGACCGGATTGATGTGCCGCAGATCGCTTGCGGCATCACCCATACGACCGAGGACACCCACCGGATCATCGCCGACAACCTCGGTGACAGCGCCGTCTATGGTGGTCACCTTTCGGGCCGTGGTCCGCGCTATTGCCCCTCGATCGAGGACAAGGTCGTCAGATTCGCCGACAAGACCTCACACCAGATCTTTCTGGAGCCTGAGGGGCTGGATGACCCGACCGTCTATCCCAATGGCATCTCGACCTCGGTCTCAGACGCGACCCAGTCAGCGTTTCTGCGGACTATTCCGGGGCTGGAATCGGTCGAGGTGTTCCGCTTTGGCTATGCCATCGAATATGACTATGTCGACCCGCGCGAACTGACCCCGGCTTTGGAGGCCAAGAAACGTCCCGGCCTCTATCTGGCCGGCCAGATCAACGGCACCACAGGTTATGAAGAGGCGGGCGCTCAAGGCCTGTTGGCCGGATTGAACGCCGCGCGCGCCGCGGCCGGCAGCGATCCGGTCATCCTCGGACGCGACCAGGCCTATATCGGTGTGATGATCGATGATCTGGTCACACGCGGTGTGACCGAGCCCTACCGGATGTTCACCAGCCGGGCCGAGTACAGGTTGACTCTGCGCGCCGACAATGCCGATCAACGATTGACGCCCTTGGCGACCGCGGCGGGAATCGTCTCTTCGGAGCGACGCTCCAGGTTCGAGATCAAGGCGGCCGAGTTGGCCCGGGCAGAGGCCCTCGTTCGCGACGTCCGCTTCACGCCCAAGGAGGCTGCGAGCTTCGGAATTATCGTTAACGCCGACGGCCAGCGTCGTTCAATCCGCGACCTGCTGGCGCTTCCCGATATCGACCTGAACCGGTTTACTGCGGCCTATCCGGCCATTGTTGACTGGTCCTCCCAGGTTCGCGAACAGATCGAGATTGACGCCGGATACGCTGGCTATCTGGACCGTCAAGCTTCTGACGCCGAGGCGCTGCGACGCGAAGAGGCCCTGGCCCTGCCGGTTGACCTCGACTACGCCGTCATCGGCAGCCTTTCGAACGAGGTACGCGAGAAATTGACCCTGGTGCAGCCGCGCACCCTCGGTCAGGCCGGTCGTATCGAGGGTGTGACCCCCGGTGCACTGACGGCGCTGCTTTCGCATGTGAAGCGGGCGAAGGTGGTTGCGTGAGTCCCGCTGAATTTCAGGCGCTGCTCAATGCCACTCCGGCGCAGATGGCCGATCTCGAGACGCTGATCGAGCAACTGACGGCGGCCAATACGGTGATGAATCTGGTCGGCCCTGACAGTCTGTCTGATGTCTGGAATCGTCATATCTACGACTCTGCCCAGCTGCTCGCCCAGGTCACGGATGCCGCGACCTGGGCGGACCTTGGGGCGGGCGCCGGCTTTCCGGGCCTGGTCCTCGCCATACTGCTGAAGGACCGGGCTGACAGTCATGTCTGGCTGGTCGACAGTCTCGGTAAACGCTGTCGGTTTCTGCAGGCAGCGGTTGAGGCCCTGTCGCTGCGGGCTACGGTCGTCAATGGCCGGGCGGAAGAGCAGCGGATCAAGGTGGATGTCGTTACCGCCCGGGCCCTGGCCCCGATGGAGCGCCTTCTCGGCTATGCACAGCCTTATCTACAGCGCGGCGCACAGGGGCTGTTTCTTAAGGGGGAAAAAGCCGAGGCTGAGTTGATCGACGCTCGCAAGGTCTGGCAGTTCGACAGTGACCTCTCCGTTTCGCGCAGTGACCCGCGCGGCCGTATCGTTTCCGTCCGGAGCCTCCGACGTGTTCAAACCCGGTAAGACTCGCGTCCTCGCGGTTTCCAATCAGAAGGGCGGGGTGGGTAAGACCACCACGGCGATCAACCTAGGCACGGCCCTGGCCGCGATCGGCGAAAAGGTGCTGATCGTCGACATGGACCCGCAGGGTAATGCTTCGACGGGTCTGGGTGTTCCACGTGAAACACGACGGGTCACCATCTATGACGTCATAGTGGACGGGCGTTCCGTCGATGAGTCCGCCGTGCCGACGACGGTTCCGGGTCTGGATATCGTTCCCGCCGATGCCGACATGTCGGGGGTGGAGATCGAGCTCGGCCAGGCGGATCGTCGCTCGTTTCGCCTGCGCGACGCCTTGCAGGGGCAGGGGGCCGACGGTCAGACCCGGTACGACTATGTGCTGATCGACTGTCCGCCGTCGCTCAACCTGCTGACCCTCAACGCCATGGCCGCCGCCGACGCGGTTCTGGTGCCGCTGCAGTGCGAATTCTTCGCGCTTGAGGGGCTGACCCAGCTGATGAAGACCATCGAGATGGTGCGCCAGAGTCTGAACCCGACCCTGGAAATCCAAGGGTTGGTCCTGACCATGTACGATCGGCGCAGCGCCCTGTCCGGACAGGTTGCGGCTGATGTGCGCAGCCATTTCGGCGACAAGGTTTACGAGGCGGTGATCCCGCGCAACGTCCGCGTGGCCGAGGCACCGTCGTTCGGCAAGCCAGCCCTGATCTACGATCTGAAATGCGCTGGCAGTCAGGCCTATCTCCGCCTCGCCCGTGAAGTGGTGGCGCGCGAAAAGACCCGTCGGCTTCAAGCCGCATAAGCATGACCAGAAGAACGGAATCAGTCAGTTGAGCGAACGTCAGCGCGGCCCCCAGAATCGCGGCCTGGGCCGGGGCCTCTCCGCCCTTCTCGGAGAACAGGTGGCCGAGAGCGCGCCCGTAGGTGGTGCGCCCGCGCCTGTCGGCGTGCGCATGGCCCCGATCGAAAGCCTCAAGCCCAATCCCGATCAACCGCGCAAGATTTTCGACCGCGATGATCTGGAGGAATTGGCGACCTCGATCCGCGACAAGGGGGTGATCCAGCCTATTCTTGTCCGCTCCCATCCCGGGGAGGATGGAGTCTGGCAGATCATCGCCGGCGAACGTCGCTGGCGTGCAGCGCAACTGGCGCGGCTGTCCGAGGCCCCGATCATCGTCAAGGAGATGGATGATGTCGCGGTGTTTGAGGTCGCGATTATCGAAAACGTCCAGCGTACCGATCTGAACCCCCTGGAGGAGGCCGACGCCTACCGCATGTTGATGGAACGGTTCGGCCGCACCCAGGACGCCGTCGCCGGTGTGGTCGGCAAGAGCCGCAGCCATGTGGCCAACACCCTGCGGCTGCTGCAACTGCCGGAAGAGGTGTTGTGGTTCGTTCGGCACGGCAAGATGAGCGCCGGTCACGCCCGCGCCCTGATCACAACCCCGAACCCGGCCGTTCTGGCCAAACAGATCGTCGATGAGGGGCTGAATGTTCGTCAGGCCGAAGTTCTGGCCCGCCGGGCCGCCCAGGGTCCGAAGGAGCGTAAACCGGGCAAGGCTGCGACGGCAAGGGGTGAAGGATCGGCTGATGTCGCCGCTCTGGAGCAGGATCTGGCGGATGCTCTCGGCCTCAAGGTCCAGCTGAACGATCGCAGCGGGAAGGGGGAGCTGACGATCCGCTATGGCACGCTGGAACAGTTGGACGACCTCTGCCGCCGATTGATGGGCGGCAGATACCCATCCGTGCTAGTCTGACTGAATGACCGACAAGCCGTCCAATCCCACCGCCGAAGCCATGAAGCGCGCGCTCGCCGCCAAGAAGTCGGGGGGCGGCCCGTCGCACGGGGGGCTTCAAGGCTCCGCGCGGGCCGAGGAAAAGGCACAGCAGGCGCGCAGCGCCGCTCTTGCCAAGCCGGCTTTCAGAAAAGCGTCGAAGCGGGGCTGATCGACCAGTTCCCGGCTATTTTGACCATCTCCGGGTGACGACTTCGGCGAGCTTGACCCGTCATATACGGCAATCTTCTGAAATTTATAGGACGATCAGAGTCCAAGACGTCGAGCGCGGGCTGAGATTTCGAGCAGGAGGCGTTCAGCGATCAGCTGGTCCGGGGAACCGGTCGTCTTGGTCGCGATGTCGGCCGTATTGACGCTATCCAGCACACGATCAAGGTCTTCCAGACGCCAGCTCCGGGCCTGGCGCAGCATTTCGGCTTCCTGTTTCCAGAATACGCCCGCGGCCTTGGCTGCCTCCTTGGCGCCGGCGCCATTGGCCTGGAGCAGATTGATCCGGCGCAGTTTGCCGAGATGGATCGAGGCTTGTCTCACGGCCATGACAGGCGATTCTCCCTCGGCAAGGGCGCGCCGCAAGCCGGACTGGGCAGGCGCGGGTCGGCCGCCGAAAGCCTGGAGCGCCGCGTCCTGAAGGGAGGCGTCGGCCTCGACCCCCAGGTGTCGCTCCAACTCGTCCACATCGATGGTCTTGCCGGAGCCCGGGCCGATATAGAGAGCCAGCCGCTCGATCTCCTGCCGCATCAGGCCGCGTTCACGGGGCAGGCGACTGACGAAACGGTCCAGGGCGTCACCGGTCAGGCTGACCTTGTCTGCGGCCAGGGCCTCGCGCGTCATCCGGGCCACATCACCGGTCTCGTCCTCATAGCAGGCGATGCCGACCGCACCCTGGGCCGCCTCGGCGGCCTTGCGCAGGGCGGAGTCGCGGCCCAAGGCACCGGCCTCGACGACCAGCATGGCGTCGGGATTGTAGCCGCCCTCGGCATGCACCTTGAGCGCAGCCGCCAGAATTTTGTCGATTGATGCCTTCTCCGAACCCAGGCGGACGCGCACCAGACGGCGTCCACCCGTCATCGACAGGGCAGTCAGGGCCTCCTCCAGCCGGGCCTCATCGCCGTCAATGTCGCTGTCCGTCAGAAGGGTGACGTTGAAGGGGTCGTTTAGGTCCGGGGTGATCGCCTTGCAGAGGATTTCGGCCCGCTCGCCGACGCCTGACCGGTCCTTGCCATGGATGACGGCAGCGCGAACGCCCCGATCCGGTGACTTGAGGAAGCGGTCGACATCGGGGCGTTTCGCCAGGATCATGCCGTCACTGGTCCGACAGGATCCGCATCAGACGCAGTCGGATCTTGCGTGCCAGTTCGGCCGCAGCGCGTTCCTCGCTGTCCTGCTGGGCGGCGATGGCCGCGTAGGGCTGGTCAGCCGACGCATAGGTGGTGGTCACCGTTTCGATGCCGGAGACTGCGGGGCCGCCGCTTGACGGCGTCAGGGTCCAGGTCCCGCGGACGGTCAATTCATGGCGTGTCGCCGTATCGTCGATGCGCCGGCCCAGAGGGCGTCGCGACTGCTCCAGCGCGGTCTCCAGACGCCACAACGCAGCCTGTGCGCCATCGCGTCCGAGGGCGTCCTCAAGCTGTTCACGAACCTGATAGCCGAGCCGGTCGTCCTGGGTGGTCACGGCGATGCGCGACAGTGAGCTGCCTGCCCCGGTCTGGCCATACAGGGGTGTAAAGCCGCAACCCGACAGTCCCGCAAGCGCGACAAGTACTATTGCGAGCGACCGCATCAGTTGACCACCAGATTGATGATGCGATCCGGCACGACGATCACCTTGCTGATGGTTACGCTGTTGGCGGCAAGATATGCCTGAACCGCGGTGTTGGCGATAGCTGCGGCCTCGACCGTCGCCTTGTCGCTTCCACGGGGCAGAATGACTTCGGCGCGACGCTTGCCGCCGATCTGGACCGGCAGGGTCACTTCATCGTCGGCCGCCAATGCCGGGTCGAATTCCGGCCACGGCGCATCCAGCACCATCCCGTCTTCGCCGAGTCGTGTCCAGCATTCCTCAGCCAGGTGGGGGGTGAAGGGAGCGACCAGCCGGATAAGGGCCGAAAGGGCCTGACGCCGGGCCGCACCGCCAGCCGTTCCATGGTCCCGCACGACAGCGACAAAGCCATAGAGTTTGGCGATCGCCGAGTTGAAGCGGAAGCCGGCGACGCCTTCCGAGACGGCCTTGATGGCCTTGTGGGTCTCACGGACCAGGTTGGCCTCGGCAGCCGCGTCGCCGGGGGCCCTCGGGTCGAAGCCATCGACCTCATTCCAGACCCGCTGGACAAAGCGTGCCGCGCCCTCGACGCCGCCGGACGTCCACTGCACGTCCCGTTCTGGTGGACTGTCTGACAGGACGAACAGCCGCCCAGCGTCGACGCCGTAAGCCTCGACGATCTCCTGGGGCGCAACGACGTTCTTCTTCGATTTCGACATCTTCTCGATGTCGCCGATGGTCAGGACTGCACCTGTCGAAAGCTGACGGGCCGACCGCTTGCCGGCGTTTTTGGTCAGTTCGACATCGGTTGGCTCGACCCAGACTCCGTCAGCGCGTCGGTAGGTCTCGTGGACCACCATCCCCTGGGTGAACAGGCCGGCGAAGGGCTCACGCACCGACATCAGGCCGGCGTCTGACAGGGCACGGCTGATGAACCGGGCATAGAGCAGATGCAGGACCGCATGCTCGACCCCGCCTATATACTGATCGACCGGCAGCCATTTGTCGGCGGCGGCTCGATTGATCGGCTCGGCTGCTGTCGGGTCGGTGAAACGGGCGAAATACCAGCTGGAATCGACGAAGGTATCGAGGGTGTCGGTCTCGCGCACGGCCGCACCGGCGCAGGTCGGGCAGGTGACGTGTTTCCAGGTCGGGTGGCGATCAAGCGGATTGCCGGGCATGTCGAAAGTTACGTCCCTGGGCAGTTCGACGGGCAGTTGGTCGGTTGGAACGCCCACAACGCCGCATTTGGCACAGTGAATCACAGGTATGGGACATCCCCAGTACCGCTGCCGGCTGACGCCCCAGTCGCGCAGGCGATAGATGGTCGCGCCCTGGCCCGCGCCGGCGGCCTCAACCCGGTGGATGACCTCAGCCTTGGCGGTTTCGATGTCCATCCCGTTCAGGAAGTCAGAATTGAACAGACGTCCAGAGCCTACATATGATTCTGTTTCAACGACGAAATTATCTCCCACGTCGCTCGGTCTCACTACCGGGACGACCGGCAGGCGGTATTTGTGAGCGAAGTCCAGGTCTCGCTGATCGTGGGCCGGACAGCCGAAGATGGCGCCGGTGCCGTACTCCGAGAGGATGAAGTTGGCGATCCAGACCGGTACCTCGCGACCGTCGAATGGATGGACAACCTTGAGGCCGGTGTCGAAGCCGATCTTTTCGGCCTGTTCGATCTCGGCCTGGGTCGAACCGCCCTTGCGGCACTCGGCAATGAAGGCGGCGGCGGCGGCATTGGTTTCGGCCAGGTCGCGGGCGATCGGGTGGTCGGGGCCCACGCCCATGAAGCTGGCCCCGAACAGGGTGTCGGGACGGGTGGTATAGATCTCCAGCCCCTCCGGCGCGGCGGCGGGCGCGCAGCCGGACCATTTCCACGTCATCTGCAGGCCTTTGGACCGCCCGATCCAGTTTTCCTGCATCAGGCGAACCTTGTCAGGCCAGCGGCCTTCCAGCTCCGTAAGGCCCTCGATCAGGTCGTCGGCATAATCGGTGATGCGCAGGAACCACTGGTTCAGCTTGCGCTTCTCAACCACAGCACCGGAGCGCCAGCCGCGGCCGTCCACGACCTGCTCATTGGCGAGTACGGTGTTGTCGACCGGGTCCCAATTGACCACCGCATCCTTGCGATAGACCAGACCGCGATTGAGCAGCTCCAGGAACCAGGCCTGCTGCTTGCCATAGTAGGCCGGGTCACAGGTGGCGAACTCGCGCGACCAGTCCAGCGACAGGCCGAGTAGCTTGAGCTGGTCGCGCATCGCCGCAATGTTGGATCGGGTCCAGTCGCCGGGGTGGACGCCACGCTCAATGGCGGCGTTCTCGGCCGGAAGACCGAAAGCATCCCAACCCATGGGATGCAGGACGTCGAACCCCTGGGCCCGCTTCGACCGCGCCACCACATCGCCCATGACATAGTTGCGGGCGTGGCCCATGTGGATGGCCCCCGACGGGTAGGGGAACATCTCCAGCACATAGTATTTCGGTCGACCGGTACCTGCGGTCGGCATGCGGAAGGCGTCAGCGGCCGCCCAGCGGGCCTGCTGGCGGGGTTCGGCGGTATCGGGCTCGTAGCGAACCGGGGTCTTGGACACGGCAGACTTTCAGGCTGCTCCTTCAGGAACAGGCCCGACGGAGGCTAGGCGATGGGGAGGGCGATCAGCCGGCGTTCGACAGGTTGAGCTGGCGCGCCTTGGTCAGGATGGCGTTTTCCAGATCGGTCTCGGTCTGGGCTGCGACCCGCGCGCCCGTCCAGCAACCCGCGGTGTCGATTTCCGCGTCTGCGTCGGCCACGTTGGGTGTACAGCCGGGGCGCAGGACCTGTTTGGTGATGCTGACGTTCAGCGCGTCGGCGCGCAGGCGGCGGTCAAGGATGAAGACGGTCGCCTTGAACCGCTCATTCGGCGTCTGGGGATCAATGTGCCAACCATAGTTGATGACGCCGCCCCAGGGATCGGCGTTGGCCAGAGGCATAAAGCTCAGAGTGTCCAGGGTGGCGCGCCACAGATAGGCATTGACGCCGATGCCGGTCTGGGCGTCGGCGGCAGCTCGCCCGGCGCTGCCCATACTGAGCACTTCACCCACCGTTGGGCCGAACGGGCGGTCGGAGGAACAGCTGCTCAGCAGAACGCACGAGGTGATCAGGGCGAACGTCGCGCCGCGAACCAGCACCATCGAGACTTCTCCATACGATCATGACGTGCAGCGGACCGGTTCCAACGCACGCGCCAAGCCCTACCGAATACGGTTCGAGCCGAGGCGTCGCTCTATAACACGGCGAAAAGGGGCTATGACAAGGCGAAGACGCATTCGACCCGGCCTTCAGGAGCCGGGATCGGGGCGCAAGGCCCGATTCCCGTGACGCTCGCGCCACAGGAGTCTTCCAGAGTCGCGCAGAAGCGAGTTCTGGCGGCACCGTTTCGTTGACCGGACTGCCCCGAAGTGTCTTACTGTATGTGATCATGACGAACCTCGTCGTGACGAGAAGGGCAGGACAAGCGCCGAATGACGCGCAATACGGGTGCCTTGATAGCAGGAGTGGCAGCGAGCCTTGTGCTCCTGGTTGCGGCCGACGCGGCCTCGGCCCAGGCCGCAGGCGCGCCCAATCGCTCGCGCTCGCCCGCCGTCTCCCTAACCGAAGCCCAGAGCGCACGCGCCGCCGCGGCCCAGCCCGGCTCGTCTCGCCTGCGGTTCACCGAGCGCGGTCGCTGGGGTCTGGACCTGAACCTCAACCAGCCCGTCGGTCGCGAGAGCAATCTCGGAGACGTCGAGGCCGGAGCCTATTACCGCATCAACCCACGTCTTCGCGTCGGTGCCGCCGCTGGCCTGGCCGAGGCCGAGAGCGATCCGGCCCGCGCGCCGCAGACCGATCGTCGCGTTGCCCCGCGCTTCCGGCTGGAATCCATTTTCCGCTTCTAGTCCGGCCCGAACGCCGCCTGGACCCCCGCTACTCCCGCAATTCCGCTCGCGCCGGAGCCGATGAGGCTGCGCGCAGTATCGCTATCGATGCCGCCCAGAGCATAGACCGGGCAGGGCGCGGTGCCGATCCATTCCCTTAAGGACCTCAGGCCAAGGGGCACCGTACTGGAAGAGGCCCCTCCCGCCCGAAAAGCCGGCGACACGATCGCGGCGTGCAAGCCCGGTGTTCCGAGCACCATTCGGGAATGGGCCGCGCCGGTGATTCGCCAGTCCGGGCGCGCCGCAGCAATCGAGGCAGCCTGATCCAGCGCCCGCTCGGGCAGGTGAACGCCGTCGGCCCCGACCGCCTCGGCCAGTTCCGCGTCCAGCCCGATGAGCAGCAGGCCGCCGCGGTCCCGCGTCGCCTCGCGCAGGCGCAGTGCCGTCTCGCGCGCATCCGCCCGACCAAAATGGCGAAACACCACGCCCGCCCCCACCGGAAGCCGCGCTGCCGTCTCCCAGGGCTTCGGGGTCCGGTCCGGGTCGGTGAAGAATAGTAGTGGCGGCAGGGTCGGCGCGGCCTGTCCGCGCGCAAGGCTGACTTTGGCGGCGTCCCGTGCGAGGACGTTGGCGGCTTCCCACAGAATTTCGGCGTCCACCCGGTTCATGACATCCTCTTCTCCCGAACCCGTTCCGCCGTCCAGCGCCGTCGCCGTGCGGCTTGAGACCATCCAGAGACGCATCGCTGCCACCTGCCGTGCCTCCGGTCGCCCTGCCGACAGCGTGATCCTGACGGCGGTGTCCAAGACCCAGCCCCCCGAGGCGATCGCGGCGGTCCTGGCCGCCGGTCAGCGCGTGTTTGGCGAAAACCGCGTGCAGGAGGCGCAAGGCCGCTGGGGCGGGCGTCGGGACGAGATTGTGGATCTGGAGCTCAGGCTGATCGGGCCGCTCCAGTCGAACAAGGCCGCCGATGCGGTCGCCCTGTTCGATGTGATAGAGAACCTGGACAGGATCAGGCTGGTCGATGCCCTCGCGGTAGCGGCCGACCGCGCCGGCAAGACGGTTCGGGTCCTGATCCAGGTCAACACAGGCGCAGAGCCCCAGAAGGCAGGCATCCCGCCCGCCGATACCGGCGATCTGATCGCCCATGCCCGCGCTGCGGGACTGATCGTCGAGGGCCTGATGTGTATTCCCCCCGCCGTCGAGGCGGCCGGCCCCCATTTCGCCCTGCTGCGGAAGATCGCCCGACACCACGGTCTTGCGACCTTGTCGATGGGGATGAGCGGCGACTATGAGACCGCGATCCGCTTCGGTGCCACCCATGTCCGCGTCGGTTCGTCGCTGTTTGGAGAACGAAAGGGGCTCGAAACGCCCTTCAGCGGCTGAAAAACGCCCTGGTTTCACCGCGACCCTTGGCGGAACGTCCGACGCTCGCCATTCTGGTATTCATGCCCACGCCCAAGACCATACTGATCATCGACGACGACAACGACCTGCGCGAGGCGCTGGCCGAACAGTTGGCCCTGCACGAGGCGTTCCGACCGGTTCAGGCCGATACGGCGACCGAGGGCGTAAGGATGGCGCGCGAGGTCAGGGCTGACCTGATCCTGCTGGACGTCGACCTGCCTGACATGGACGGTCGCGAGGCCTGCCGCCTGCTGCGCAAGGGCGGCGTCTCCACCCCGATCATCATGCTGACTGGCCAGACGTCGGATTCCGACACGGTGCTGGGGCTGGAGTCGGGAGCCAATGACTATGTCACCAAACCCTTCCGCTTCGCCGTGCTGCTGGCCCGAATCCGCGCTCATCTGCGCAGCCACGAACAGTCCGAGGACGCAGTCTTCCGCATCGGCCCCTATGAATTCCGCCCGGCGGCAAAAATTCTGGTCGATGACAAGGCGAAGAAGGTACGGCTGACCGAGAAGGAAACCAGCATCCTGAAATACCTCTATCGCGCCGGGGCCAAGGCCGTTTCGCGGGAGGAACTGCTGACAGAGGTGTGGGGCTATAACGCCGGGGTTACGACCCACACGCTGGAAACCCACATTTACCGCCTGCGCCAGAAGATCGAACCGGAGCCGGGGCAGGCGCGCCTGTTACTGACCGATGCGGGCGGATACCGCCTGCAGCCATGATCAGCCGGCCCGCCACTCGCTGATCAGGACGCTGGAATCCGCAGCCGTGAAGGCGACCCTGTCGAGCCGTATCGCGGCGATGCAGACCGGGCGCTGGTCCGGGCTGGAAGCGCGGCAGTGAATCGCCCGCCCATCAGGGAAGCTGGCCAGCCGGCCTTCCAGAATAATGCGATAGCCCCCGACAGGCGCGACCAGGGGCGCGTCTCCGGTCGGGCGGATGGTGAAGCTGTAGGCCCGGCCGTTGCGACGGCCTACGCGGGAGTCGTCGGCCTTGAACACAGCGGCCAGACCGACCGTCTGCGGCGAGGGAGCGCCCTCGCCACTTTGCAACGGGTCAGCTCTGACGGTTGAACAGTCTCCGGTGCGCAGCCACGGACGCGGTATCCAGAATCCCTCGACGGCTTCCCAGTTCGCTCCCTCTGCGACGCCGGAGATGAGGGCGGTATTCAACCAGTCGCCCGGGGTCAGGCCCAGTTCGATGATTTTATTCTCGGTGCCCCAGGACCAGCGCGCCAGCCCATCGCCAGCGGACTCGGCCGCCGTCGGCTGAGGGCCATTGCAGCCGAACGGTACGCGCAAGGAGAAAGGCCGACCAACCAGTGGATCGGCTCCTCTGACCTGCTCGCCCGCGGCATAGGCCGAGGCGGCACGAGCGGTGGCCGCCAGTAGATCAGAGCGGTTCAGGGTGGTGGGCGTGACGGCGGCCTGTTCGGGGGTCGGATCAACGACAACGGGCTCCGCCGGAACCGGTTCGGGCCGGTCCCGATTGCACTGGGCCAAAAACAGGCTGGCGACCAAGGTTGAAAGGACGACGGCGCGACGCGGCGAGCTGAAGAAATGTCTGACCATGAGTGACACTATCATGGAACCGCGGTTCGCCGCATAAATCAGAACCCGCATCGTCGCGGCGTGCGCTGGCGGCTCCTCAGGACAACATGAGTATCGATCAAATCGCCGCCCTGGTTGTTCTCGTTGCGGTCGTCGCGGCGCTGATTCACGGCAAGCTGCGCTCGGACGTGGTGGCCCTGTCGGGTGCTGCGGCCTTGCTGCTGCTCGGCGTGATCCGGCCGGTTGAGGTTCAGGGTGCCTTTGCCAGTCCTGCCGTCATCGCCCTGGCCAGCCTTTTCGTGATCGCCTATGCGATCGAACTGTCCGGGCTCCTGGGGTTGCTGAGCCGCCAGGCGACCAAGCTGTGCGCCAGGCTGGGATCCCTCGGCCTCTGGGTGGTGATCGTCCTCTGCGGCGGTGCCTCGGCCTTCCTCAACAACACGCCGATCGTCGTGCTGGCGGCCCCGGTGGTCAAGGATGTGGCGCTGGGGATGAACCTTTCGCCCAAGCGGTTCCTGATCCCGCTGAGCTATGTGACCATCATGGGCGGCGCCTGCACGCTGATCGGGACATCAACCAACCTTCTGGTCAACGATATGGCCCGCAATGCCGGGCAGCCGGTTTTCAGCCTGTTCGAGATTACGCCAGTGGCGCTGGTGATCGCCGTGTTCGGGGGTCTTTACCTCTATCTGGTTGCGGGGCGCCTCCTGGGGGGCGACGACGAGGGTCCGGCGCGGGTCCAGAAAAATGAACAGACTGGCGATGGTCTTCTGGGGGATGTGGCCATGTTCGCCGCTGCGGATCGGCCTTTCAATCCGAAGCGGGCCTTTCTGGCGCTGGGCGTCTTTGTGGTCGTTATCCTGGCCGCAGGCCTTGGCATCGCGCCGATCGCGGCCTCGGCCTTCGCCGGTGCGGTGGTCCTGATCCTGCTCCGCGTGGTCAGTCCCGAGGAAGCCTATCAGGGGCTGCGACCGGAAGTGCTGCTGCTGATCGCAGGGATGGTCGTGGTCGGTCTGGCGATCGAGGTCACCGGTCTGGCGGGTGAGGGGGCTGAGCTCCTGATCGATGCGATACGGCCGCTGGGACCGCTCGGGGCCCTCATCATCCTGTACGGCGTGACCCTGTTCGCGACCGAACTGCTGTCAAACGCAGCGGTCGCGGTGCTGATTACGCCGGTCGCCGTGGCCTTGGCTGCCAGCCTTGGCGTCGATCCCCGGCCCTTCCTTGTCGGGGTGATGATGGCCGCCTCGGCTGCGTTCGCCACGCCGTTCGGCTATCAGACCAATGTCCTTGTCTTCCAGATCGGCGGCTACAGCTACATGGATTTCGTGCGCATCGGTGTGCCGCTGAACCTGATTACCTGGGTGGCGGCGATGTTCGCCATCCCGGTCTTCTTCCCCTTCTGAGCTTTCAGAGCGCCAGGTCGATCGTGATCGGGCAATGATCGCTGGGCTGGGTCCATTCGCGCACGGTGTCATGAATGCGGGCGCTGCCAGGCGTCACCGAGGGCGTCAGGCCGGGCGAGGTCCACAGGTGGTCGAGGCGCAGGCCACGGTTGGACTTACGGAAATCGGCAGCGCGATAGCTCCACCAGCTGGCCAGTTTCTGTGGCTCGGGGATCTGGTCGCGCACCACATCGGCAAAACCGCCTGCCGCCTGTAGTCGGCGCAGGGTCTCGACCTCCAGCGGAGTGTGGCTAACGATCTTCGACATATAGCGGTGGTTCCAGACGTCGTTCTCGCCCGGGGCGATGTTGAAATCGCCGGCCAGCAGCAGCGGCCGCTGCCTGTCGCGCCCGACCATCTCGGCAGTGAGGCGCGCATAGAAATCCATCTTGTGATCGAATTTCGGATTCAGCGCCCGGTCGGCGACGTCGCCACCGGCGGGGATGTAGAAATTCTGCACTTCGATCCCGTCGACCATCACGCCGACGCAGCGGGCGTGGCGTTCACGACAGACGTCGAGAGCGGGGGCTTCCGTGATCGGCCTGCGGCTGGCGGTGGCGACGCCGTGCCAGCCCTTCTGGCCGCCAATCTTCAGATGGGGCAGGCCCATGGCCTCGAACGCGGCGCGGGGGAACTGGTCCTCAAGACATTTGATCTCCTGCAGGCACAGGATGTCGGTTCCGCTCTCGACGACGAAGCGCGCGACCTGGTCGATGCGCAGGCGGACGGAGTTGATGTTCCAGGTGGCGATACGAAGCATGACAGGCTTCTTAGGGGGGCCGAGATCAAAAATCTGCATGGTTTCGGGGCGCTATCGCGCGCTGCTTAAGCGCGAGGCACCAGACGAACCCCGGGTCCGACGACCGCAGCCCACGAAAAAAGCGCCCGGTCGGGGGGACCGGGCGCTGGAAGGTTCGTCACTCTTGCCGCCGAGGAAGGGGATGACATCCAAGGCGGCTCAGATCAGCTCCCACCGACCTGTGATGAAAGTGCCACTGTCGGCGAAAAATGTCAAACCGCTGGCCCTCCCGGGCGGAAATCAGCGCCGGCCGGGCCGACGGGTCGGGTCGCGGAGCTGGAACAGGCTGGCGGCCAGGTTCGGGGCGGGGGTCAGGGAGGTCAACTGGGTCCGGGTGCTGCCGCCCTGGGCGTCGCGGATGGTCCATTCGTGCAGGCGCAGGGGGTTGCCGGCAAAGGACAGTATCACCGAACCTTCATCGGGCCGACGGGCGTCGCGGGCCGTGATGGCGAAGGCCCCCGACTCCATACGGGTGACCCGGTCGATGCGCACGCCCTGATCGAAGCGGACATTGCGGGCCAGGAAGGTCGACAGCGGGGTGGCACTCAGCGGCACCTGACGGAAGACATTCAGGCGCGGATCATAGCGTTTGACGTTGGAACCGTCCGACACGACCAGAAGCCCGGCCGGGTCGGTGTATTCGAACCGCATTCGGCCCGGGCGTTGCAGCCAGAAGCGGCCCTCGCGGCGCTGGGGCCCCGAGGTCTCGACGAAATTGCCCTGGGCCGAGGTGAGGCCCTGAAGATAGGTCTGCGCCTGGGCCAGGACGGCGCGGTCCTCGGCCGAGAGGGCGTCCTGGGCGGCGGCGGGCAGGGCGGCCCCAAAACCGGCAATACCCGTAATGGCGGCGGTTCCGAGCGCGAAGGCCCTGCGCGAGAGGTCGGGGGGTGAGACGGTCATCCGGATATTCTCCCGTTCGGGATGGGTGTTGATGCTGCCGTCATGCGGAAGCCGAAAGGCGAGGACATGGCCCGAGCCTGACCATATTCCGGCGCTGCGATGAAGCCCTGTTCAGAATACGACGACGGACGTCAGGTCCTGAAGAGCGCCGACAGGCCCCGACCGTTGCCACGGTGCGACGGGAGAGTCCGCAGAAAACAGCGGACATTGCGGACACACCGGACATTATCCCCCCTCTCCAATGCCGCACAATCCGCGACCCCTCCATCATAACCCCACCGCCGAGGGCGCCAGGAATACGGCTCGAAAAAAGTGAAAATCATTGGAATTCAGTACGATGTACTGTCGATGAATGCGTAGCTGGAGCGAAATCGGTCCCGACGCGATCAAGTCGGAGCTGAGACCCCCACACAATTTGGCAATCGTGATTCACGGACTCGCCGGGCGAGTCCGCCCCGATCTGTCCGGCTCTATATCGGCGGCGGCCCAGCGAGTATGTCGCGTTTGCCGGCGTGGTTGGCCGGGCTGACGACGCCTTCCTGTTCCATCCGTTCGATCAGGGAGGCGGCGCGGTTGTAGCCGATCTGCAGCCGGCGCTGGATATAGCTGGTCGAGGCCTTGCGGTCGCGGGTGACCACGGCGACGGCGCGGTCGTAGAGGCCGTCGCCGGACCCGCTGCCACCGTCATCGTCGTAGGCCGCGTCGCCGTCACCGTCCGGATCGTCGGTAATCAGGTCGAGATAGTTCGGTTCGCCCTGGGCACGCAGGTGTTTGCAGACCTCGTCGACCTCCTGATCGGTCACGAACGGTCCATGCAGGCGGGTGATACGGCCGCCGCCGGCCATGTAGAGCATGTCGCCCTGGCCCAGCAACTGTTCGCCGCCCTGTTCGCCGAGGATGGTGCGGCTGTCGATCTTGGAGGTGACCTGGAAGCTGATCCGGGTCGGGAAATTGGCCTTGATGGTGCCGGTGATGACATCGACCGAGGGGCGCTGGGTGGCCATGATCAGATGGATGCCGGCGGCGCGGGCCATCTGGGCCAGACGCTGAACCGCACCCTCGACGTCCTTGCCGGCGACCAGCATCAGGTCGGCCATCTCGTCCATGACGACGACAAGGAAGGGCAGGGGTTCGGGGCGGATCTTCTCGGATTCATAGACCGGACGGCCCTGGTCGTCGAAACCGGTCTGGACCGTGCGTTCGAAATGCTCGCCCTTGGCCACGGCCTCGCGGGCGCGCTCGTTGTAGGAGGCGATATTGCGCACGCCGAGCTTGGACATGCGGCGATAGCGATCCTCCATCTCGCGCACCGTCCATTTCAGGGCGACGACGGCCTTCTTGGGATCGGTCACGACCGGGGCCAGCAGGTGCGGGATGCCGTCATAGACCGACAGTTCCAGCATCTTGGGGTCGATCATGATGAAGCGGCATTCAGCCGGGCTGTGCCGGTAGAGGATCGACAGGATCATGGCATTGACCCCGACCGACTTGCCCGAGCCGGTGGTGCCGGCGATCAGCAGGTGGGGCATGCGGGCCAGGTCGGCGACATAGGGTTCGCCGCCAATGGTCTCGCCCAGGGCCAGCGGCAGCAGATGGGCGGGCTTGTCGTATTCGGTCGAGGCCAGCAGGTCGCGCAGATAGACGGTCTCGCGTTTGGCATTGGGCAGTTCGATGCCGATGGCGTTGCGGCCGGGCACCACGCTGATGCGGCAGGCGCGGGCGGACATGGAACGGGCGATGTCGTCCGACAGGGCGACGACACGGCCGTGTTTGACGCCGGGGGCGGGCACCAGTTCGTAGAGGGTGACCACCGGTCCGGGGCGGATCTGGTCGATCACGCCGCGCACGCCGAACTCCTGCAGCACGCCTTCCAGCATCTTGGCGTTCTGTTTCAGCGCCTCTTCATCGACCGAGGCGACACGTTTGGCCGGTTTGGTCAGCATCGACAGGGGCGGCAGGTCGAAGCCGGTCGAGGGACGGGCGAATTCGAAGGCGGCCTGGCTATCGTCGGCCTCGCGGCGGGGCTTCGGGGCCTTGGCGGCCGCGACCTTGGGCTCCGGCGAGCCGCGCACGGGCGTGGGAGCCTCCCGGAACGATTCACGGGGCGGGGCCGCGTCGTGGACGGCCGGGGCGTCGTCGAGTTCCAGAGAGGCGCGCGCGCGCGGCGTGGCCCTGGCGGCGGCCCGGCGGGTGTTGGGTGCCTGCGGTGCCGGATTGCGGATGCCGCGGACCCAGGCCAGGCCCTCGCCGAGGTCGGCGAACCGCAGGCCGATGGCATAGCCGATCCCCCACAGGGCCAGGGGCAGGAACAGGACCCCGGCGACGATCGGGGCACCGGGCAGGCGCAGGCCGCTACAGGCCAGCTGGATCAGACCGACGATGGCGTCGCCCCAGAGGCCACCCAGGCCGGCGGCCAGTGGCCAGGCGGCCGGCGCGGCCAGGGCCGACAGCGCGGCCGACAGGGCCAGCACTCCGCCGGTGGCGGCGAGAGCCTTCAGCGGCGTGGGCTTGAGTCTCTGCTGGATGGCATCGCCGATGGCAGCGGCCAGGCCGAAGGCGATCAGCAGGATCGCGCCGGGCCAGGCGGCCAGGCCCAGCGACTGCATGAACAGGTCGGCGAACAGGGCCCCGTTCAGCCCCAGCCAGTTGGTCGGGGCCGCTCCCGAGGCCGCATTGAGGCTGGGATCGGCCGGATTCCACGAGGTCAGCGCTACCAGCAGCAGGGCCGCCAGCAGGGCTTGGAGCACGCCGCGGAATTTCACCGAGATCGGCGCATCCCACAGGATAAGGGCGCTGACCCAGGCGCGCTGGCCGATGGCGAGGGCGGCGGACATGCGGTGGGGAACTCCAGACTGACGAACAGACCCGCTCTTGTCGCCCGCGCAGGGTTAAGAGGCTGTTTACCAGGGGCGAGGGGCGAGGGATTAGGGAACAGGGTTGAGAATGGGTCCAATCGAGCGCCATTCCGCTCGCCCCTCGCCCGCGACTTCGCCGCACTGGACGCGGCCGTACTCCGGCGCGACAACCGGCCCATGAGCACGACCGACCGTTATGACGTCATCATCGCCGGGGCCGGTATGGCGGGGGCAACCTTTGCGCTGGCGGCGGCGCAGGGCGGGTTGAAGGCGGTTCTGGTCGATCCGCAGCCGTTCGACGCCCAGCTTGCACCAAGTTTCGACGGGCGTTCGACGGCGATTGCCTTCTCTACCTTCCGCATGCTGGACGCACTGGGGGTGGGTGCGGCCCTGCGCCCCCATGCCTGCCGGATGGACCGGATTCTGGTGACGGACGGACGACGGCCCGGGGCCGCCTCGCGGTCGGCCTCTTCGGCCTTCCTGCAATTTGATGCTGACGAGATCGGCGACCGGACCGATGGCGAGCCCCTCGGCTATATGGTCGAGAACCGGCGCATCCGATCGGCCCTGGCCGAGGCGATCACGGCGGCGGGCATCGAGGTGCGGGCCCCGGCGGCGGTGGCCACGGTCGAGGCCGGCGCGGCGATGTCGCGCGTGACCCTGGCGGATGGCACCGTGATCGAGGCCCCGCTGACCGTCGGGGCCGAAGGGCGCACCTCCACGGTTCGTCAGGCCGCAGGGATCGACACTGTCGGCTGGGGCTATGGGCAGAGCGGGGTCGTGGCCACCGTGTCCCTGGGGCGGGACCACGGCAATGTCGCCCATGAATATTTTCTGCCGTCCGGCCCCTTCGCCATCCTGCCTCTGACCGAGCGCCGCGCCAGCCTGGTCTGGACCGAAACGACGCGGCGCGGCGAGGCGCTGGGTGCGGCGTCAGACGAGGCCTTTCAGTCCCATCTGATGCGGCGGTTCGGCGATTTCCTTGAGGACGTCACAGTGGTGGGGCCATGTTTCACCTATCCCCTCTCCCTGCAATTGGCCGAGCAGCTGACGGCGCCGCGCACCGCCCTGATCGGCGATGCGGCCCATGCGGTGCATCCGGTGGCGGGCCAGGGGCTGAACATGGGGCTGAAGGACGCCGCGGCCCTGGCCGAGGTGCTGGTCGAGGCGCTGCGTCTGGGTGAGGACATCGGCTCGGAGACGGTGCTGGAGCGCTACGCCCGTTGGCGCCGGTTCGATAATGCCGCGCTGGCGGCCGGTTTCGACGCCTTTGTGCGGCTGTTTTCGAACGACATCGCACCGGTGCGTCTGGCCCGAAACCTGGGCATCGCTGCCGTCAACCGCATCGGCCCGCTGCGTCGCGCCTTCATGCAGGAAGCCGGTGGCGCGACCGGCGATCTGCCGCGGCTGCTCAGGGGTGAGGCGGTTTGAGGGTATGTTATACCAGCGGTGGGTTTTTCTGACTCGCGGGGGATTCTCGTAGAGGGCGGTCTGTGATTCGCTGGTTCGGCATGATTCGCGGAGCAGACGACATGGCGACGGCGGTAGCGATCACACGGATGGACAGGGATGCGGGCGGGCTTCGGCGGGCGGCGGCGGTG
>Ga0105054_10002602_pt1 | contig 28664 bp, 35 predicted proteins | sample BON02_FD_78091 | JGI IMG/M metagenome (GOLD analysis project Ga0105054, IMG submission 78091) | Freshwater microbial communities from Lake Bonney liftoff mats and glacier meltwater in Antarctica - BON-02 (megahit assembly) | ecosystem: Environmental > Aquatic > Freshwater > Ice > Glacier...
CTGCGGCCGGTCAACCGGGTGTTTCAGGGCAAACCAGACCTCTATCATGCCGTGCAGGCCTGCCTGATCCCGCTCTTGCCCGCCACAGGCAGCGTCACGCGCGGGCTACGCGATACCGGTCTGCACCTCTGACAAACGCCGCGCGCTGCGCGCATTCCCGCCCTATCGCCGCCGCAAAACCCGTCTAGCGTGTCGCAACCCCGTCAGGTGAGAGAGGTTTGCCATGCCGATCAGTGACACTAAGCTGCACCGCTTTGCCAAGCGGACCTTTGCCATCGGTCTGCTCATCATCGGCACAGGTGCTGTGCTGCAACTTACAAAAGGCCATCAGGCCATCGGGCTCGACCCGGCAGCCTATGGCAATGCCACCATTTTCGGCCTGCTGGCACGCGTCGGCGGCACCATAGCCCTCATCGGGCTCGTCGGTTTCGGGCTTCGCGCCGCGCGGCGACCGGCAAACAGCACAGGCACAGCCAATTACAGCCCGCCGGACAGAGGATTGCTGCCGCCACATGCCCAGCGCGGCGACAGCGCCCCCGCACCCCGGCTCCCCTCTCGGATCAGACCGGTGCGGATTCCGCCCCGGCGGATCGAACACACCGCCTGAGCGGCGCTAAAAACTCACCGTCACGCCCGGCAGGTTCAGCGCCTTGATCAGGTCGCGCAACTCCTGCCGCGCCGCGACGTTGGAGATATTCAACCCCTGCACCCCGATATCGCGCAGATCGAGCAGGGTCAGACCGCGCGGAAACAATTCGCGAAAGATCACCCGCTCATTGAACCCCGGCGCTACGCGAAACCCGATTCTGCGCGACAGCTTTTCCACCGCCGCTTCCATCTTGTGCTTGTTCACCATGTTCTGCGCACCCATCCGGTTGCGCACCACGATCCAGTCGATCGGTTCCAGCCCGGCTTGCGCCCGCAACTGCCGGGCGTTCCACACCATCTCGGAATAGACCGACGGTCCCAGGATCGTCTCGCCATCGGTATCGACATGGGCGAGCAGGTCAAAATCAATAAAACTGTCGTTAAGCGGGGTAATCAGCGTATCCGCCAGCGAATGCGCTACCTGTGACAGCCGGGTATGCGACCCCGGACAGTCGATCAGGATGAACTCGCAATCGGATTCCAGCCCCGCCACCGCGGCAGACAGGCGATGATCCAGCACATTCTCGCCCGGCGACAGGCTCGACTGGTCGATCTCGGGCAATTCCACATCAATGGGCGTGGGCAGGTCCAGCCCGATCTGCGCCATGTATTTATGACGATTCTCAAGATAACGGCCCAGCGATTTCTGCCGCAGGTCCAGATCGAGCGTGCCGATCTTGTGGCCCATCCGCGCCAGCGCCGTGGCGACATGCATCGCCATGGTGGATTTGCCCGCCCCACCCTTTTCGTTTCCCACAACGATGATATGCGCCACTGTCCCGTCCCCGCTCTTTTGCCCGCACTCTAGGGTGAGGCGCGGCCTAGGGGAAGCAAGGGCGCGCCGCAAGCGGTGGATTTGCGTCAAGGCCATTGACTTTACACCACAACGCCGCCATGTGAGCCGGGACTGATAGCCGCTGCCGCGTGAGCAGAGCAACTCTCCGCTTGGCGGATATGGATGCAAGGCTACGGCTCATCTGGTTCCCACTTTCACGCAAGGGGCCGCGCCGTGACGGCCTGTTCGGACATCCGGTCCGCTGGTCAGATCAGATGGCGCAACCCTTTTGTCGTCGCGGTCCATTCCGGGCCGGGACATGATTTTTTCCGTGGGTCGGCATGGCTGGCCCCGAACCGAATAGGATAATCCTGATGGATTTCGATATGCTGGGCCTCGCGCCCCGTCTTGTTGCGGCCTTGACCGAACAGGGCATCACCCAACCCACCCCGATTCAGACGCAGGCTATTCCGCATGCGATGAACGGGCGCGATGTCATGGGTCTGGCCCAGACCGGCAGCGGCAAGACCGCCGCCTTCGGTCTGCCCATGATCGACTCGCTGCTGAAAAATGGCGAGCGTCCCTCGCCCAAAACTGCCCGCGCGCTTGTGCTGGCACCGACCCGCGAACTGGCCAAACAGATCGCGGATCAGCTCGACATCTACACCAAAGGCACCCATCTCAAGGTCTGTCTCGTGGTGGGCGGCGCCGGCATCACCGCCCAGATCAAACGGATGGAGCGTGGGGTCAGCCTGCTGGTCGCCACCCCCGGCCGTCTGATCGACCTGCTGGACCGGCGTGCCGTCCTGCTCAACGAAACCCAGTTTCTGGTGCTGGACGAAGCCGACCAGATGCTCGACCTCGGCTTCATCCACGCGCTGCGCCGGATCGCACCGCTGCTGCCCGCCAGCCGTCAGACCATGCTGTTTTCGGCCACCATGCCGAAACAGATGGCCGAACTGGCACAGGCCTTCCTTACCGATCCGGTCCGGGTCGAGGTCAACACCCCCGGCAAGCCGGTGGAAAAGATCGAGCAATCGGTGCACTTCGTGGCCCAGCGTGCCAAGACCGACCTGCTGATCGAACTCTTGGACAAGCATCGCAACGAGTTGGCGCTGGTCTTTGGCCGCACCAAACATGGCTGTGAAAAGCTCTACATCCAGCTTGAAAAAGCCGGTTTCGCCGCCGCCTCGATCCATGGCAACAAAAGCCAGGGTCAACGCGAACGCGCGATCCGTGACTTCCGCGAAGGCCGCACCCGTGTGCTGGTCGCCACCGACGTCGCCGCACGCGGCATCGACATCCCGGGCGTGCGCCACGTCTACAACTACGACCTGCCGAACGTCGCTGAAAACTACGTCCACCGGATCGGTCGCACCGCGCGCGCCGGGGCCGACGGGGCCGCGATTGCCTTTTGCGCGCCAGACGAGATGGGCGAGTTGAAGGATATTCAAAAAGCGATGAAGGCCACCATCCCCGTCGCCAGCGGCAGCCCGTGGGAAGGCGAAGAAGCCCCCCGCAAGCGTAGCGGCGGCGGTGGTGCCGGTGCCGGCGGGCAACGGCGGCGCTTTGGTGGCGGCTCCGGTGGCGCCCCCGCCAATGCAACAGCCAAACCGCAAGGCCAGCGCCGTCAGGGCGCCGGCGGCTACGGCGGCAAACCGCGGGCACGCACGGCGGCCTGACACCAACCGCCTGCTTGAGCGGGATCAGCAGAGGCTCCGGTGGAGCCTCTGCCCCGCTCACTTGGCCACCTCTACACAGCGCGACGCATCGGCTGGTCCCGACAAAAGGTCGGCGCCAGACCCGGGCGGGTGCAAAGCGCCAGCCAGAGGCAGGTCGGGCGCTGACCGGCAAGCGCGGGGCTTACCGGTCGGGATGGGTGACGCGCTGCCGGATGTGACAGGCCCGATAGGGCCTGTCATGGCCCAACGCCCAATAACCCACCGCCCGCTCCCTTGACCCGCCAAACCCTCGATTTCGCACCGTTCGGATACCGCCCGAATACCGACGCAATACCGCGTGTGCAAAATCTTGCAATTTCAACAAATTAACCCATTTTCACAGGGGCTCTCCGAAAGCAGCTGAAACCAGTAGCAATACCGACATCACCCGGAACGAAAAACGCCGCCCCATTCAGGGACGGCGTTAACATCTCACGGCAAATCTGTGGCAGGGTGGGTGAAACCCACCAACCGTTAAAAGCCCAGACCTGCGTATTTGTTCTTGAACTTCGACACGCGGCCGCCGGTATCCAGCAGGCGGGTGCCGCCACCGGTCCAGGCCGGGTGTACCGAAGGGTCAATCTCAAGCGCCATCTGGTCGCCTTCCTTGCCCCAGGTCGATTTCATCTGCACCACAGTGCCATCGGTCATCTTGACGTTGATGACGTGGTAATCGGGGTGAATATCCGCTCTCATTGGTCCGCTCCCTTACGCGCCAGCGCCATCTTTGGGTTTGTAATTCGCCACTTCCTTGATCCGGGCCGATTTGCCACGACGATCACGCAGGTAGTAGAGTTTCGCACGCCGCACCTTGCCACGACGGACAACGGTGATCGCGTCGATATTGGTGGAATACAGCGGGAAAACCCGCTCCACACCCTCACCGAACGAGATTTTGCGCACGGTAAACGACGCGGCGATGCCCGAACCATGTTTGCGGCTGATGCAGACGCCTTCATAGTTCTGCACGCGCGACCGGGTGCCTTCGGTCACTTTGTAACCAACGCGCAGCGTGTCGCCGGCCTTGAAATCAGGGATAGTCTTGTCGAGGGCGGCGATTTGCTCCGCCTCGATCTGTGCGATCAGGTCCATCTGATCCGCTCCTTGTGTTGCCCGCAGGTTGTTCCCGCGAAGGGTTTGCGCGACCTCAGAGCTCTGTGTCTTCATCCGGGTCCAGACCGTGCTGTGCACAGTATGCCCGCCAGAGGTCAGGTCGTCGTGTTCTGGTCAGCCTTGCGGCCATTGCCTTCCGCCAGGCAGTTATCTTTGCGTGATGACCCGAGAGAAGAACCTCGGGGATCGCACGCCCTTCCCAGACGGCAGGTTTGGTATAGTGCGGGTGTTCAAGCAGCCCGTCGGAAAAGGATTCCTCCTCTGTGGACGCCTTATTCCCAAGAACGCGGGGTATAAGCCGGACCGTCGCGTCAATCAAGGCCTGCGCCGCAATCTCCCCTCCGGTCAGGATAAAGTCGCCAAGCGAAACTTCCTCGATCCCGAAATGCGTGATGATCCGCTCGTCAACACCTTCGAAACGTCCACAGAGCAGGATGAGGCCATCACAACTCGCGAATCGCTGCGCCATCGGCTGATCCAATTTTTTTCCGCGCGGCGAAAGATAAACTATGGGAGTATCTCCGCGCGCCTCCGCCTTTGCCAGTCGAATCGCCTTGGCCAGAACATCGGCGCGCAAAACCATCCCCGCACCACCACCGGCGGGCGTATCATCCACGTTCAGATGTCGTCCCTCACCCATCGGACGCAGATCAATCGGCTTGAGCTGCCACAGCCCTTCCTGCAGCGCCTTGCCGGTCAGGCTCTCACCCAGAACACCAGGAAAAGCCTGCGGAAACAACGTAATAACCTGCGCAGTCCACACCCCGGCCAGATCGTTTTCTTCCATCAGATCACGAGGCTGCGCCGTCGCGCGAATCGATTTGCGCCCGATGGATTTGAACTCACGGCTGTCCTCAGGATCGGTCATTCTATTTGCTCAATGCTTTCAGCAGGTTTGCAGAGTCAGAACAGCCCCTCGGGCGGGTCCGCGACGATCCGTCCTTGTTTCAGATCCACAGTCGGCACAATGGCTTGGGTAAAGGGCAACAGCACGGTCTCGACGGCACCCGGTGGCAAGACCTCGAGGATATCCCCCGCGCCATGATTGAGCACGGACTTGACCCGGCCCAACGCAACACCGCCCGCGTCAAACACGGTAAGTCCAATCAGATCAGTGTGGTAGTATTCGTCATCCGGCAGCGATGGCAGCCGCTCCCGCGAGGCCCAGAGTGCGGTTCCCTTCAGGGCATCCGCCTGTTCCTTGGTCTCGATCCCCTCGATCCGTGCAGAAAACCCGTTAGGAGTCTGGCCGGTTATGACGATGACACGGAATATCTGCCCGGCTTCGGTAGTCAGCGGGGTATAGCGCGCAATCGCCTCGGGATCAGAACAATAGGATTTGAGCCGCACCTCGCCCTTGACCCCAAAAGCCCCGGCGAGAGAGCCGACGACAACGCGGTTTTCAGACATGATGCGCTCCCTTTCCAAAGCAGTGGGCGCCAGCGCGGCGCCCACTGAAATCGCTTGTTATTCAGCGGTTTCCGCCGCCGGTGCCGCATCGCGCTCTGCCTTCTTGGCAGCGCGGTCTTTCGCGGCTTTGCCGGGCTCACCCTTCTTCGGGTTTGCACGGTTCTTCTTCTCGATCAGACCGGCGTTTTCCAGCATCCGGGCAACGCGGTCGGTCGGCTGAGCGCCCTGGCCCAGCCAATGCTTGATGCGGTCGAGGTCCATCTTGATGCGTTCTTCGTTATCCTTGGGCAGCATCGGGGCATAGGTGCCCAGTTTCTCGATGAAACGCCCGTCGCGGGGCATGCGGCTGTCGGCGGCGACAATCGCATAGTGAGGACGTTTTTTCGAACCGCCGCGGGCGAGCCGGATTTTCATGGCCATGATGTATTCTCCTATGAATGGCATGAGGAAGTAAGGTGGGTTTCAACCCACCCTACATGGTTGTTAAGACTGGTGTTTTTCGTGGTGTTTGATCACTTCGCGAATGATGAACGCCAGGAAACTCTTGGCGAATTCGGGGTCGAGGTCGGCCTCCTTCGCAAGATCGGTGAGCCGGGCAATCTGTGCCTCTTCGCGAACCGGGTCCGAGGGCGGCAGATTATGCAGCGCCTTGAGGCGCCCCACGGCTTGCGTATGCTTGAACCGCTCGCCCAGCGTATAGACAAGGATCGCGTCGAGCCTGTCGATGCTCTCGCGGTGCTCGCGCAGCAGTGCCGCAGCGTTGGTGGCAATGGTTGTCATGTGCCGGACACTCCCCAATGGCGGAACACGGCGACGCCCGCATCGGACGTGCCATCAAACGCGGCTTCAGCAACCGGGTCGCGGCTGGCGCCCAACCTTTTGGCGAGCCGGACGGACTTGACATTGGCCGGATCGACGTAGCTGACCAGCGCCGACAGGCCGCGCGCCCGCGCCCAGTCGCGCGCGGCAGAGGTGGCCTCAAAGGCAAGCCCCCGGCCCTCGGCGACGGCGCAAATGAAATAACCCAATTCAGGTTCGCGGTCAGAGGGTTCCATGTTCAGGCAGACAAAACCGAAACAGATATCGCTCTCGCGGTCCGCGACCGCCCAGGCACCGAAACCGCGCAAGAGCCATGCGCCTGTGATGGCACCGAACTCAAGAAACGCTTCGTCCCGCGTCGAGGGGCCGTCCATATAGACGGCACGGTCGCTGCACATGATCTCGGCCCAAGCCATGAAATCAAGCATTTGACGGGCCTGCAAACTTAGGCGCGGCGTGTCGCGCAACGGCACAACGGCCGCCAACGCTGCCGCCAGATCGGGCAGGCTGAAACCGGGAAGCAGGGTTTCATGCGGGGCGTTCATGCCGCAGCCTCTGGCGCAGGGTGTCTATAGATCAGCACCGGGTCCGCTGGCCGTGGCTGCGGTGCTGCGGGATCAAGCCGTGCGCCCAGCTTTTCGGCCAGCCGGATCGAGCGGGTATTGTCCGGCCCGATATAGCTGACCACGGTTGGCCAACCCAAGACGTCGTAGGCATGACGAATGGCGGCGCGTGCGGCCTCTGTCGCGATACCGGTCCCCTCGGCGGCACCCGAAAGGATCATCCAGCCCACTTCCCTTTCCGGCCAGTCCGGCGGCGTCCACGGCCCGACAAGACCCAGCGCCGTATCTTCTCCGCGGGCGGTCACAGCCCACATCCCATAGCCGAAAATCTGCCAATGCCCCAGTTCGGCTGCAAAGGAACGGAAAGCGCGGGCAAGATCCTTGTGGCTGCCAAAAGCGGTCGCGCGGTCCGACATCATGAAGTCATGAAAGGCTGGCCAATCCTGTGGCGCAGGTGGGCGAAGGATCAGGCGGGCGGTCTGCAAGGTGATCGTCATGGACGTCCTACAAGCCGGGCGGGGGCATGAAACCGGTAGATGACGACCGGATCAGGATCTGGCGGAGCAGCCTCCGGGTCAGGCCTGCCACCAAGCCGTTCTGCCACACGCTGCGATGCATGGTTGTCCGGGTCGATATAGGCAACTGCGGCAGTCAGTCCCAGATCGGCAAAGGCCCAGTCGCGCAAGGCGGTCATCGCCTCTGTGACGTATCCTTGCCCTTCATGGACACCTTCCCAAAGACACCAGCCGAATTCGGGCTCTGGCCAGACTTTGGGATACCAGGGCCCACCATGCCCGATCGGTGTGCCATCCGGCAGGCACCAGACATGCGGTCCATAACCCCGCAGCAACCAGAGCCCGGCCATATGCCCGAAGCTGCGGGCAGAGTCCGCATAGCTGCGCCCCGGACCTCCGACAAATCGCGCCCGGTCCGAGTGAAGGAAGGCCGCAAAACCATCGACATCCGTCATGCGCGGTTCGCGCAGCGTCAGCCGGGCCGTCGTCAGGATGGGGATATGCAGCGGTGTCATGGATGTATCGTGATCCAAAGGACGCGCTGCCGCGCGACGCCTGCTCTGACTCTGGCCCGTGATCGCGCCAGATGGACGCCACCGCAGATTGCGCCTGCGGGATGCCTCCGGCGGGGATATTCAAGGCCAAAAGATGCAGCTAGAGCGGCCAATCTGGCGCGCAGGCTTTGCCTGATTGCGTCTGGGCGTGGTGCCGGAATGCGGGGCAGGGCAGAGGTCATTTCTTTTTGCCAAAACCAGAAAGGCCGGGGGGCAGTTGCATGCCACCGCCGCCAAACGGGTTTTGCCCGCCAAACCCTTTGGGCAGGCTCATCCCCGGCGACGTCTTGCCTTGGGTCAGTTGGGCCTGAGCCGCAGCCACATCCTCGGGCGAGGGGCCGCCTTTGCCGAGCATGCCTTTCATCGCCTGTTTCAGCATGCCGCCTTTGCCCATTTTCTTCATCATATCGGCCATCTGCCGGTGCTGTTTGAGCAGCTTGTTCAACTCGGCCACTTCAAGCCCGGCACCTGCCGCGATGCGACGTTTGCGGCTGGCTTGCAGCAAATCGGGGTTGGCGCGTTCCTTTTTGGTCATCGAATTGATCAGCGCGATCTGGCGGCGCAGCATCGTGTCGTCAAAGCCCGCCTCGGCCATCGCCTTCTGCGCCTTGCCCATGCCGGGCATCATCCCCATCAGCCCCTGCATCCCGCCCATCTTCAGCATTTGCTCGAGCTGGCCGCGCAGGTCGTTCATGTTGAACAGTCCCTTCTGGAACCGCTTCATCATGCGTTCGGCCTGCTCGGCCTCGAAGGTTTCCTGTGCCTTTTCGACCAGCGCCACGATATCGCCCATGCCGAGGATGCGGCCCGCGATGCGTGACGGCTCGAAGGTTTCGAGCGCATCCATCTTTTCGCCAAGCCCGACAAAGCGGATCGGCTTGCCGGTGATCGCGCGCATCGAGAGCGCCGCACCGCCGCGTCCGTCGCCGTCCATCCGGGTCAGCACGACCCCGGTGACGCCGATCTTGGCATCGAACTCGGTCGCGACATTGACCGCGTCCTGTCCGGTCAGGCCGTCCACGACCAACAGTGTCTCGCGCGGGTTCGCCACGTCGCGCACGGCGGCGGCCTGCGCGATCAGGTCGGCGTCGATATGCAGTCGCCCGGCGGTGTCGAGGATATAGACATCATAACCGCCCATCGCGGCCTGCACCTTGGCCCGTTTGGCGATAGTGACCGGGTCTTCGCCCTTGACGATCGGCAGCGTATCGACCCCGATCTGCACGCCGAGGATCGCCAGTTGCTCCATTGCCGCAGGCCGGTTGACGTCGAGCGAGGCCATCAGCACCCGCTTGCCCTCGCGATCCTTGAGCCGTTTGGCGAGCTTTGCCGTGGTCGTCGTCTTGCCTGAGCCTTGCAAGCCGACCATAAGGATCGGTGCCGGCGGGTTGTCGATCTTCAACACGCCCGCATCGGCATCACCGGTCAGGACATGCACCAGCTCGTCATGAACGATCTTGATGACCTGCTGGCCGGGAGTGATGGATTTGGTGACGGCCTGTCCCGCTGCCTTTGCCTGAACCGCCGCGACGAAATCGCGCGCCACCGGCAGGGATACGTCCGCCTCCAGCAGCGCCACGCGCACTTCGCGCAGGGCTGTTGCCACATCGGCATCCGACAGCGCGCCCTGTTTGGTGAGCCGGTCAAAGACGCCGGAAAGGCGTTCGGAGAGATTTTCAAACATGCCTTCGGTCCCTTTTCGACCAGCCCCGGTATGCCGCATCAGATAAGAGGCGACGGTTCAAAACACAAACGCTCCCACGGGCGCAACGCGCTGGCGGAAGGCGATCCCGGATCAACGACCGGGACCGGAAAGCTGTCGCTATCCGGGTGATGCATGGGCTTTAGCGCCTCAATGGGGCCGAAGTCAACCCGTTCACTCCGGGGCGCTGTCTTGTCGGACCTTGCCATTCCGTTGGGCCGTGCCACGCGCCAGCCAATCATTCACAGTCTGCGCAGCCCGCCTCGGCCCTGCCCCATTCGTGTAAATACCGGTCAGCGGAATGATCCGGTTCGTTTTGCCCACACAGCGTAGCGCGGCCCTGCGGGTCACCCCGCCTTTACTGCTGCCGCTGGCTTGCAGGATCGCTTCCTTGATATCGGCAAGCGGCCCAGTGAACTCGGTCATCCCCGTCATGCGGCGCTCTTTCAGGGAAAAGCGACCTGTGTTCCGGTCGGGCCAGAGTTGGGTCCGCCGGACAAAGGCCCGGAAACAGGCCCCCCCAATCCCGACGCCTGCGCCAATGAACATCATCCCGCCGATGGTCTCTCCAGCACCGAGCGTGCCCATGCCGATCGCTGTAAAGATCAGTGTCTTCATCCCGACGAGCAAGCCCGTAACAAGAGGGCGCTGCTCCAGAATCAGGATGTCAGGTTCGTTGCGGATGATCTTCATCACAACTGCATTCCAGCAAGAGCCGCCGGTGTTGTCAGTGCCTGATGCGTTGATGGCGTTTTGTCCAAAAGGCGATTGCGGCGTGCCCGGCATGGACCCCGGCGGGCCTGCATGGAGGCCGCGAATGGCGAGATATGCAAGCAGCGCGCCGATCATGATACAGCGCAAAAGTCACGCCCCACCTGCCTGCGCTTTGCTTAAATGGTGGGCCACGGGCGGTCATGACGCATGCCGGTCCCGTGAACAGCTCGTTGTTGCGTTGGTGAACGCAACGGCGATAACTAATCAGAGACCTGTTCACAGGCGCACATATCCAGACCGTTGAATGGAAACCGCATGGACAATTGGGACGAAATCCGCACGGCATACCAGGTAGCCCGGGTCGGCACGGTGAGTGGCGCAGCCGAAATGCTTGGTGTGCATCACGCAACCGTAATCCGCCATATCGACGCGCTCGAAGTGCAGCTCGGGGTCAAGCTTTTTCAGCGGCACGCGCGTGGCTATACGGCGACCGAGGCTGGGGCGGATCTGCTGCAGGTGGCACAGGCGACCGAAGATCAGTTCACGCAGTTGGCCGGGCGGATCAAAGGCAGGGGTGAAGGGGTCAGCGGCGAACTTGTCGTCACCTCGCTGGTCGCCTTTTCGCCGCTGTTGGTTCCGGTCATGGCCGACTTTCAGCGCGAAAACCCCGGACTGGTGATCAAGTTTCTTACCGGTGAGCGGTTGTTCCGGCTGGAATATGGCGAAGCCCATGTCGCAATCCGCGCCGGTGCGGCGCCGGAGCAGCCTGACAATGTCGTGCAGCCGTTCTTTCGCGCGCAGATGCGTATGGCCGCGACGCAGGGCTATGTTGAACGCTTTGGCAAACCCGACGGTCATGCAGATCTGGCGCAACACTGGTTCGTCGGGTTGCACAGGGACGATAGCCGCGCGCCATTCCACCGCTGGCTGATGCAGCATATCACGATGGAGCGGATCATTTTTCGCACCGACGATAACCGAGCCTTGTCGGACGCGATCCTGAGGGGGGCGGGAATCGGATTTCTGCCTGATTGGGAGTTCAATGCACATCCCGATCTGGTCGAAATGCTGCCATTACAAAGCGAATGGGAATCGCCGCTCTGGATCGTCACTCATGTCGATCTGCATCGCACGGCCAAGGTTCAGGCCTTTCTGGCCTTCCTCAAAGAGCGGTCCAAAGGGTGGGTTTGCTAGGCGCCCCGGACCACATCAATTGCGAGCTCCTGCTCCAGAAATCTCTCGAACGCGTCCAGATCGAGACCGCCCATCTGGCCAAACCCCTGCATCCACACGGAGGCCTCGCGTAGCGCGTCCGGTTCCAGCTTGCACCATTTGACCCGACCCCGCTTCTCCTGACTGATCAAACCCGCTTCGGCCAGAACGCCCAGATGCTTGGAGATAGCGGCAAGGGACATGGAAAACGGGGTGGCGACATCCGTCACTGCCATATCATCTTCAAGCAGCATCGACAGGATCGCCCGACGGGTCGGGTCGGCCAGTGCGGCAAAGACGGGATCAAGCGGATGGGGCATGCGCGGACTCTGCGCAGATCCACACAAAACGTCAACCGGATGGTTGAATATGCTGAAGGGCTCCTCGGGCCGGTTCCACGAATGACCAGGCGTCCTTGTTGTATTCATTCTGGCAAAAATACTCAATCTTTTCAGCGCAGGGCACGTATAATCCGGGTGCTTGACTCGCGCGCGCTGCCCGCATAGCACCATGCCAACCGACGATAAGGACAAGCACCGTGTCCGACCCTGACGATGGCACCGATCACGCCGCCCGGTTGCGGGCGCTCGAGGACCGGATTGCCAGGGCGAAAGGGCCGGAACAGGCAAAATCCCATTCAGAGGAGCACTATTCGCAAGCCCAACTGGCATGGCGCATGGTGATCGAGCTTGTGGCCGGTCTTTCGATCGGTTTCGGCATTGGATACGGGCTGGATTACCTCTTTGGGACCATGCCGATCTTTCTGGTGCTGTTCATATTTCTGGGCCTCGCGGCGGGTGTGCGCACCATGTTGCGATCCGCACAGGAAGTGCAAAGAAAGCAGCTGGCCCACGAGGCTGGCAAGGATGAGGGCGACACAAGTGGCTGAAGAGGCTCAGAGCGACGCAGGCGGGCTGGTGTTTCACCCGCTGGATCAGTTCATCGTGAAGCCGCTCTTGGGCGACGGACCGGTGCATTGGTACACGCCGACCAATGCGACCCTGTGGATGGGCATTGCGGCTCTATGCATTTTCCTGCTGCTGGTTGTCGGTTCTCGCGGGCGGGCGATTGTTCCGACCCGGGTGCAGTCCCTGGGCGAGCTGATCTACGGTTTCATCTACAAGATGGTCGAAGATGTGGCCGGACATGAAGGAGTGAAATACTTCCCCTATATCATGACCCTGTTCCTCTTCATCCTTTTCGCAAATTTCCTCGGCCTGCTGCCGATGTCCTTCACGCCGACCTCGCAGATTGCGGTGACGGCTGTGATGGGTTTTGGTGTGTTCCTCGCGGTGACGATCCTCGGTTTTGTGCTGAACGGGGCAGCGTTCCTCGGCATGTTCTGGATGAAGGACGCACCGCTGATCCTGCGCCCGGTGATAGCCGTGATCGAAGTGATATCATACTTCGTGCGTCCGGTCAGCCATTCCATTCGTCTCGCCGGAAACATCATGGCGGGTCACGCCGTGATCAAGGTCTTTGCCGGGTTCGCCGCCATCGCGCTGATTTCGCCGATGTCGATCCTCGCGATTACGGCGATTTACGGGCTCGAGGTGCTGGTCGCCGGCATTCAGGCCTATGTCTTTACCATCCTCACCTGCGTCTATCTCAAGGACGCATTGCATCCGCATCACTAGGCCGTGGGTTTCACCCACCCTACGACAGCATTCCAACTCAAGGAGAATACGACATGGAAGGCGATATCGCACAAATGGGTCAGTTCATCGGCGCCGGTCTGGCTGCCATCGGTTCCGGCGCTGCCGCAATCGGTGTTGGTCATGTCGCCGGGAACTTCCTCGCCGGCGCGCTGCGCAACCCCTCCGCAGCTGCATCGCAAACCGCGACGCTGTTCATCGGTCTGGCCTTTGCCGAAGCACTGGGGATCTTTGCATTCCTCGTCGCCCTGCTGCTGATGTTCGCGGTCTGATACGACGACCGCTTTTCTGACACCGGCGGGCGTGCTGCGTCCACCGGCCTGACATCAGTTCTGAGAGGGCCGTCATGGCGACCGAAACACACGAAGGCGTGGCAGGGACATGCATTGATGCTGGTGGCAACGCCATCGGCATGCCGCAACTCTGTGCCGACTGGATCCCCAATCAGGTGTTCTGGCTGCTGGTCACGCTTGTCGTGATCTATCTCATCCTGTCGCGAATCGCATTGCCCCGGATCGGGGCGGTGTTGGCCGAACGGGCGGGAACGATCACCAATGACGTGGCCGCGGCCGAAGAGTTGAAGCAGCGGGCGATCGCTGCAGAGGCGGCCTATGAAAAGGCGCTTGCGGACGCCCGCGCCGAAGCAAACCGGATCATCGCCGAGACCAAGGCCGGAATTCAAGCCGATCTGGACGTCGAACTGCAAAAGGCGGATGCGCAGATTGCAGCCAAGGCTGCCGAGAGCGAGAAAGCGATTGGCGAGATCAGGGCAGAGTCGGTGGCTCATGTCACTTCGGTCGCGCAAGATACCGCCGCGGCGCTCGTCGCAGCGCTCGGAGTGAACACAGATGCTGAGACGATTACAGCAGCTGTGTCCGGTCGGATGAAAGGGTGAATGCGATGAAGCAGATTCTGGCAACATTCTTTACCATGACCGCGGCACCCGCCTTTGCGGCGACCGGTCCATTCATTTCTCTGCGCAACACCGATTTTGTGGTGTTGATCGCGTTTCTCGTCTTTGTCGGAATCCTGATCTACTACAGAGTCCCCGGCATGATCGGCGGTCTGCTGGACAAGCGAGCAGCAGGGATCAAGGCGGAACTCGACGAGGCCCGGGCACTACGCGACGAGGCTCAGGCATTGTTGGCCTCCTATGAGCGCAAGCAGAAGGACGTGCAGGCGCAAGCAGACCGCATCGTCGCAACGGCCCGTGCTGAGGCAGCCAAAGCAGCGGTGGAAGCCCGAGACGAGATCAAGCACTCTGTAACACGTAGACTGGCCGCTGCCGAAGAGCAGATTGCCAGTGCACAGGCGGCTGCAATCAAGGATATCCGCGATCAGGCGATCAATGTGGCAGTGGCAGCAGCGCAAGATGTAATTGCGGCTGGTATGACAGCTGCACAGGGCAACAAACTCATTGATGACGCGATCGGCGTGGTCGAGGCCAAGCTCCACTGACACAGTGTAAGGTGGGTTCAAACCCACCTTACCAAACGCGTACGGGTTTCCCATCGGCACAGACGGGTAGCTTTTCCCATAGTCATGTTGATACCTGCAAGGTGGGTTTAAACCCACCTTACGCGTTACTGGCGTTGTCTTTCGTGATCAAAACGCTTGCGTGCGATCGCTTCGTTCCGGTCAGCCTTCTGCTGGTCCTTGAGCGCCTGCTCGACAAATCCCAGATGCGCCGCAACCGCTGCACGCGCGCCCGCAGGATCGCGCGCCTGAAGTGCCGCATTGATTGCCCGGTGCTGATCAAGCAGCGTGTCGCGGGTGGTACGTTGCCGGAACATGATCTGGCGATTATAGAACACACCCTCACGCAGCAGATCGTACATCGAGCGCATCATATGCAGCATGATGACATTGTGGCTCGCCTCGATAATCGAGAGGTGAAAATCCGCATCGAGCCGCGCTTCATCTGTCGGGTTTCGCTTCAGATGGGCCGCTTCCATCTTGGAAAAGAGCGTGTTGATAACCTGCAGGTCGGTGTCCGACCCCAACTGCGCGGCGCGTTCTGCCGCCAATCCTTCCATGTCCCGCCGAAATGCAATGTAGTCAAACACCGCCTCGTCATGGCTCGCAAACAACCGCACGAGTGCAGTCGAAAAAGCGGAGCCAAGTACATCGGCCACAAACACGCCGGCACCGGCCCGACTGACCAACAATCCGCGCACCTGCAATTCGGCCAGCGCTTCGCGCAATGAAGGGCGCGACACGGCGAGGCGCTCTGCAAGTTCGCGTTCGGCAGGAAGCCTCTCGCCCGGCCGCAGGATGCCACGCAGAATCAGCAGTTCTATCTGGCGCACCACACCCAGCGATAATTTCTCTGGTTGGACCTTTTCGAAAGGCATGGCCGCTCCCTGCAAGAATTGGTCAATTGATATGACCATCACTCTCAGACCTCAACCACACAGTATCCCACCTTGATGCTGTCAGAAACGAAAAGGGCCGCCCCTGAGGACGGCCCCTGGTCGAGAAATGGCTAATGATTACCGGACGGCGGTGATCACGATCTCGACCCGGCGGTTCTGTGCCCGGCCTTCCGGCGTCAGGTTCGACGCGACCGGACGGTCTTCGCCAGCACCAAGTGAGCGGATGCGGGAGGGCGCGACGCCGCCATTGATCAGCACCGAAGCCACGGCCTGCGCACGGCGCTGGCTGAGGTTCTGGTTGTAGGCCGCTTCGCCGGTATTGTCGGTATGCCCGATGACGTTGACCGTCGTGTTCGGATACCGGTTCAGCGACGCAGCCAAGGCGGTCAGATCGCTTTGCAGTCCGCCGGTCAACGTGGCGGAATCGACTGCAAACAGTATATCCTGCGGCAGAGTCACGACCAGATTATCACCATTGTTGACGATCCGCGCGTTGCTGCCCAACTGGGAGCGCAACTCGGCCTCTTGCCGGTCCAGGCTATTGCCGCCGATAGCGCCAAGTCCGCCGCCGATCGCCGCACCGATTGCCGCATTGCGAAGCCGCTCGTCACGGTCATCGCCGCTGATGGCGCCGACAACCGCGCCAAGACCGGCACCTACCAGCGCACCCTGCTGGGTGTTCTGGGTGCCTTGACCTGGCAAGGGTGCCTGACAGGCTGCGAGGCCGAAAACTGAAGCGGCCGCAAAAGCGAGGGGGAGTTTCATAAACGACATGACGTGATTCCATTCTAATGTTTGCGCAACAGCAGCGCCGGATGACACCCTATCGCCCAAATGCCAATGATATCCAATAACGCCGAAACCCTGCGCAAGGTTCCGCGCAATGTCACGCAGTTTTTCGCGGAACTGTGAGAGCGTCTTGCCGGGCAGATTCCCACGCCAGCATCGCTCTTTTGACCGGTAATCCCCAGTGATACCCCCCAAGCCCGCCTGATTTGCGCAGGGCCCGGTGGCAGGGGATAAGCCAGCTTACCGGATTGCGCCCAACTGCCGTTCCAACGGCGCGCATCGCCTTCGGATATCCGATTGCGCCCGCAATTTCGGAATATGTGGTCACTGTGCCGGAGGGGATTCGCAATAGCGCCTCCCAAACCTTCAACTGAAAGGGGGCACCGATAAGATGCAGCCGGCTTTCCCCGCCTCCGCCAAATGCTGCATCGACCCAAGGGCGGATTGCCGCAGGGTCGTCGAGAAACGCGGCACGGGGCCATCGGGCCATCAGATCATGCAGTGTCGCGTCCGCCCCTGTCTCGGCGGCAAACCCCATCCCGCACAGCCCCCGCGCGGTGCCCATGGCCACGACCGGTCCAAAGGGGCTGTCGAACCCGCCATGACGAATGGTCAAACCCTCGCCTTCCAGCGCAAATTCGCCGGGGCTCATCGCCTCCCAACGCAAGAACAGGTCATGCAAACGCCCGCCACCAGACAGTCCGACCGTATCGGCGGTTTCGAGTGTGGTGAACCGTTCGCGCAGCAGCGCCTTGGCATGATCCAATGTGAGGTATTGCTGATACCTTTTTGGCGACACCCCGACCCAGGCGGTGAATATTCTTTGAAAATACGCTGGCGACATCTGCATTTTGCTGGCGAGCGCGTCAAGGCTGAGGGCCGTGGGCGCGGCGTCGATCATGGCGATGGCGCGGCGCATGACGTGGTAATGATAGCTGTTTTCAGGTTCCATGACGCCAGACTAGGGCCGCGCACTGTGTATGGCGATCCGGTTTTTGCGCAACCCGCGGCTTGCCCTGCCCGGCGCGTGCGGGCATATCTAGCAGATGGTCGCCCAATTGGATTATCACAGCCTGACCGAGATATTTGCCCGGTTTCAGGCGGTTGAGCCCGAGCCCAAGGGCGAACTTGAGCATGTCAACGCCTTCACGCTTCTGGTTGCAGTGGCCCTATCGGCGCAAGCGACCGATGTGGGAGTGAACAAAGCGACGCGCGCACTGTTTGCGGTTGCCGATACGCCGGAAAAGATGCTCGCGCTGGGCGATGAGGGGCTGATTGCCCATATCCGCACCATCGGTCTTTACCGCAACAAGGCGCGCAACGTCATGGCACTCTGCCGCATTCTGACAGAGGTCTATAGAGGCGAGGTGCCGTCGTCGCGGGCGGCGTTGCAGTCGCTGCCCGGTGTCGGGCGAAAGACCGCGAATGTCGTGCTGAACATGTGGTGGCATCTGCCTGCGCAGGCGGTGGATACGCATATCTTCCGGGTTGGTAACCGTACTGGCATCGCGCCTGGCCGTGATGTTGTCGCGGTGGAACGCGCGATCGAGGATAATGTCCCGGCCCCATATCAACATCAAGCGCATCACTGGCTCATCCTGCATGGCCGTTATACCTGTGTGGCACGGCGCCCCAAATGCGCCGCCTGCCTGATCCGTGACCTGTGCCTGTTCGAGGAAAAGAACTTATGAAAACCTATCAAGTCGTCGGCATTGGCAATGCGATTGTCGATGTGTTTACCCAGGCTGACGACAGCACCATCGAATTGCTGGGCATCGAAAAAGGCATCATGCAGTTGGTCGAACGGGACCGAGGTGAGATGCTCTATGGTGCGATGAAGGATCGGGTGCAGGCACCGGGCGGTTCAGTTGCCAATACACTTGCGGGTCTGGGCAATCTGGGGCTGAGCACCGCTTTCATCGGGCGGGTGCACGATGACGCGCTGGGCCGTTTTTATGCGCACACCATGGCGAGCAATGGCACGGACTTTGTCAATCCGCCGGTGCCGGGGGGCGAATTGCCTACCTCACGCTCTATGATCTTTGTCTCACCCGATGGCGAGCGGTCGATGAATACCTATCTGGGCATCTCATCCGAACTTGGCCCCGATGATGTGGCGGACGATGTGGCGGGCCGGGCAGAAATCCTGTTTCTCGAAGGCTATCTCTACGACAAGCCCAAAGGCAAAGATGCATTCGAGCGGGCGGCACGCCTGTGCCGCGAAAAAGGCGGCAAGGCCGGTATTGCCCTGTCTGACCCATTCTGTGTGGATCGCCATCGCGAGAGTTTTCGGCATCTGGTGCGCGACCTCGACTATGTGATCGGCAACGAGCACGAATGGGAATCGCTCTATCAGACCGATTTGAGTGCCGCGCTCGAAATGGCAGCGGCAGATAGCGGGTTGGTTGTCTGCACAAGATCGGGGCATGACGTTGTCGTGGTAAGTGGTGAAGAGCAAGCTGTCGTGAAGGTGCGCCGGGTTGTTCCCGTCGATGCGACCGGAGCGGGCGATCAGTTTGCTGCGGGGTTTCTATATGGCCTCGCCACCGGGCAGAGCCTTTCGATCGCGGGTCGTATGGGCTGTGTCGCGGCGGCCGAAGTGATCAGCCATTTCGGCGCGCGGCCGGAAACCGGGCTCAAGGCGCTGTTCCGCAAGGAAGGCCTGATCTGAGCGCCTCAGGAAGTGCGGCGAGCCAGAGCGCATCGATATAGTCCAGTTTTGCAGGATCAAACCGGTCCTGTTCCAGCCAGTAACGACCTGATGGCACCATATATCCCAATTCTGCCTCCGCCTGCAGGGCCGCGGCGATTGCCGGCGTGGCAATCGGCGTGGCTGCTGTCAATTCATCGGGGGCCGAACGTGGAAATACCAACCTGCTGGGATCATGCGAAAAGTTGACCAAGGCACAGCCCTGGGCTGCAGCCATCATCAGCAGCCGCGCGGATTTCGCCTCGAGTGAGCGGAGTGAAATATCCGGGCGCAGAGGGTCGGCCGTGCCGGTGCCGTAGAAATGGGTTTGCCCCGTCGCGGGATATACCATGTCACAACCGATATACCCGATGACCCGGGGCCGCAGCGCATGCAGCGCCCAGTACGAGGCGGTAAAAGCCATTGTTCCGCCCGCATAGACAAACCCGCCATACCCGTTTTGTGCAGGAACATAGTCGGCAGCTGTGATGATGCTTTGCCCCTCGTTTATGACGGGTGGCAACCGGTCTGCGGGCAAGTCATCGGGATGTACTAGATAATCCCAGTCCTGGCGCACGCGCCATGCGTTGTTGATCGCGACGATCTTGTCGAAAGGCGCGCGCGCCCAGTCCGTGGCCGCCACGACGTTTGGCCCACTGCCGAGCATGAGGATGATGGTCATGTATTGGAGTCCGAGCATTTCGGTGTTGTAGAACGATAGGGCGAAACACGCTCGAGACCAGCGGGAAACGGACCGGTATTTTTCAACCGCACTACTTGCTCAGCTTGGCGTGCACCTCAGCCAGATCAATCGGCCCCGTTGGCATCTTGTTGGCCGGATTCTCAAAGTCGTATTTGAACAGGGTGAAATCCTTGTTGTAGATTTCCCACATCAAGTGCTTCGACAAATCGTCGAAATAATCTTCGACCGGATGCGCGCGCGTCGGTCCGTGCCCTTCACTTTCATTGAACCGTGGGATCTTTTTCAGGTTCACCTTGTGCGGCGTCTTGATCCTGTCGAGAACGACCTGCATCCCTTCGTCAAACTTTTCGGTCCAGAAGATATGGTCGTAACGCCCGCCGTTGACCACAAAAGTCGAGATATGACCGGACATTGCGGACCAGTGGATGTCAGGCTCCATCGGTTTGCGCCAACGGATCGAATCGCGGGCAAAGAGCAGGAAACGCCGGAAACTCTTGATCTGGTCGAACTCGAATCCGTCGTCGGGCGAACCGACCTCGATCCCGTATTTCTGGATCAGCAGCGGGACAAGATTGCCGCGGTAGCGTTTGCCGTTGCGCTGTATCCCACAAATCTTGTCAAAGAAGGACGACAGGATGCGAGTGTAGGGGTTGCGCACGCAGGTAAATGCATAGCTGCGGTGATGTTTGATATTGTCGGCGATCAAGGACTGGCTCCCCTCCATCGCCCATTTGTGCATGCCCCCGGCAGCATCATGGATGTCGCCATCGAAAAACTCGCCATGGTCGGAATAGAACATGATCTGCCCGATCGTCGAGCAGGCGCATTTGGGCACCACGCGGTAGACCACGGATTCGCTCTCCGTCATCCAGGTTCCTGGGAAACCCATGTTGTCCTGCCTCCCGCTGCCCCGGCCCGATCTGGCCATTCGCCAACCATGAGCCTGTTCCTGGTTTCAAAAGAGCAAACAAACGCTGTTTATTCAACGTCTCTTCACGCTATTAAGTGTAAACAATCAAGGCAATCGGGCGATATGGTTTCGTAAATGGCAAAAATCGCCTTCATCCTGCTCTGTCACAAGGACCCTGACTCGATCATCCAGCAGGCGCAACAGCTTACCGCTGTGGGCGATTGCATGTCGATCCATTTCGATGCCCGCGCGCCGCAGGCCGCTTATGACAAGATCAGGTCGGCCCTCGCCGATAATCCCAATGTCACGTTCGCCAAGCGCAGGATCAAATGCGGCTGGGGTGAATGGTCACTGGTGCAAGCGACGCTCTATGCGGTCAAAGCCGCTGTCGCGGCCTTTCCGCGTGCCACGCATTTCTACATGGTGTCGGGCGATTGCATGGCGATCAAATCGGCCACCTATGCGCATCAGTTTCTTGATGACCATGACGTCGATTATATCGAGAGCTTTGATTTCATGGAATCCGGCTGGATCAAGACCGGCATGAAGGAAGAGCGGCTGATCTATCGCCATGTGTTCAACGAGCGCACGCAGAAGCGCCTGTATTACTGGAGTTTCTGGACCCAGCGCAAACTTGGTCTCAAGCGGGCAATCCCCGCCGATTTGCAGGTAATGATCGGTAGCCAATGGTGGTGTCTGCGCCGCCGCACGATCGAAGGCATACTTGCCTTTGTCGCGAAACGACGCGATGTCATGCGGTTCTTCCGCACGACCTGGATTCCGGACGAGACGTTTTTCCAGACGCTGGTGCGCCACCTGATCCCCGAAAGCGAGATCAACGCTCGGACCCTGACCTTTCTGATGTTCTCGGAATACGGGATGCCGGTCACGTTCTATAACGACCATTACGACCTGCTCCTGTCTCAGGATTTTCTGTTTGCCCGCAAGATCAGCCCCGAGGCGAAAGAGCTCAAGACCCGGCTGGGCCGCCTTTATGCTTCGGGCCGCAACGATTTCAAGATTTCGAATGAGGGGCGCAACCTTTTCGCCTTTCTGACCGGTCGGGGCCGGATCGGCCGCCGGTTTGCGCCCCGTTTCTGGGAAACGGAGACATCGCTGGGTCGCGAACGCGAGCTACTGATCGTGGCTTGCAAGAAGTGGCATGTGGCCAAGCGGCTGGTTGGGTCGATCAAGCACCACACCAATATTCCGGCGATCGATTACCTCTTTAATGAGGAAAATACGCCGCTACCCGATTTGGGTGGAATCCAGACCACACTGGGCAAACGCACACGGCATCGCCGCGCGCTGATGCGGATGCTGTTCGACTATTACGAAACCGACCGCCTGATCATCTGCCTCGACACGGCTAACTTGGACCTCATGCAGGACTTTTTCGCGGACAGGTCCACCACACGCCTGCTCGAGGTGGAGTGTGAGTTTACCGACGAATATCTGATCGGCCATGCAATGCGCGTGGGGCTTGCCGGCGAACAGACTCCGCCAGAAACACTGGCGCAGCTTTTGCCAACAATCCGATATGATGTGGTGTACGAGAGCGACCGGATCCGGGATGCCAATTTCCCGAATCATCGCAGGCTGCGTCAGGCCGTGACCGAGCATGAGAATACCCCACCGCTTGCCGAGTTCCTGACGCTGCCCGAGGATGTGGCCCGCCGGATCGCCGCGACCCCATATCTCTTTATTGACTGACCTTTTTCGGAGTTTGCCATGACATTCGACTATGATCCTCAGAATATCTTTGCCCGTATTCTGCGGGGTGAGATTCCAAACCGTACCGTCTGCGAGAATGACCATGCACTGGCCTTTCACGACATTAACCCGCAGGCACCGCTGCATGTGCTGGTGATTCCCAAAGGCCCTTTCATGAGCCTCGATCACTTTGCGGTCGCAGCCAGTCCTGAGCAGCAATCCGGCTTCATGGCGCTGGTGGCCGAGGTGTTCAGGATTTGCGATGTGAGCGGAGGGTTTCGCGCCATAGCCAATACCCGAGGGCATGGTCTGCAGGAGGTGCCACATTACCACCTTCATATTCTGGCAGGTCGTTCATTGGGGCGGATGTTAGTATAATCCGGAATCCCAAGCCTCGGGCGTCAGCGGCCGGACGTCAGGGCCAGAAACACGTCCTCAAGGTTTGACTCTTCAGTTTTCAGGTCGCGAATGGTGATGTCGGCGGCCCGAATTGCGGAAAGGACTGCATCCGCCGATATTTTCTGACTGTCATAGCTGAAGGCAAAACTGCCGTCGGGCCGCGCTTTACCAGTGACACCTGCGGGCATGTCCGGCATCGAGGCAGGGGTCTGAGGTATGACGATCATCGTTTTGCTGGCAATCCGCCCCAAAAGGTTGGCTGTTGTGTCGCGCACGATAATCTGACCGTGATTGACAATGGCTATTTCGTCGCACATCGCCTCGGCTTCTTCGAGGTAATGGGTAGTGAGGATGATCGTCATGCCTTGCTGGTTCAGCTTGCGGACATTGGCCCAGAGCATGTTGCGCAATTCGATGTCGACACCGGCCGTCGGCTCGTCAAGCACCAGAACTTGCGGATTATGCACCAGAGCCTTGCCCAGCAGCAGTCGCCGCCGCATACCGCCCGAGAGGGATCGGGCATAGGCATCGGCCTTGTCGGTCAGACCAATCAGATCGAGGATCTCATCGGTACGCCGCTGCGACCGGGGCACACCGTACAGCCCGGCCTGTACGTCCAGCGCGCCGCGCGGGGTGAAGAATGGATCCAGGATAAGTTCCTGGGGCATCACGCCGATCGCGGCGCGCGATTGTCGCGGGTTGACGTCCTGATCAAAGCCCCAGATCCGTACCTGCCCAGACGTTTTGACCACCAGACCGGCAAGGATATTGATGAGGGTGGATTTCCCGGCGCCGTTCGGGCCGAGCAATCCAAAAACCGCGCCGCGCGGGATGCTGAGGTCGACACCCCGCAGCGCCTCTTTGGCAGGGGATTTGGCCGATGCGGCATAGGTCTTGTGCAGACCAATAACAGTGATCGCGTCTTGGGTCGCTGTGTTGGGCACTTTGGCGGCTTTCCCGGCTTGTTCGCCCGGCGGCGGACGTTATTATATGCCCGATCTAGGCCGGGGACGTGCTGGCCGCAACCATGACAGGTTTTTTTGACAATGACCCGCACGCCAATCCCTGCGCCCGAAACCAAGATCGTCAGCCAATGGCGCATTTCATGTGATGGTGGCGAGGGTGCGCTGGGCCATCCCAGGGTCTGGCTGTCGATACCGCATGAGCAGGGCTGGATCGAATGCCCATATTGCGATTGCCGCTATGAGCATGTGGATGCAAAGGCCGGTCACGCCTGAGGATTTTGCCTCCAGATTACACGCCAGGACCGGGAGAGCGGGACATGACGACATTCGGCAAGGGATGCCACCTGCATCTGATCGACGGCTCTGCGTTCATCTTTCGCGCTTATCACGCTTTGCCGCCACTGACCCGCAAATCCGACGGTCTGCCGGTCGGTGCGGTGAGTGGCTTTGTCAACATGCTGCAGCGCTATGTCGATGGGAACAACAGCAGTGGCCCGGATACGGCGACTCATGTGGCCGTCATCTTTGACTATTCTGGCAAATCATTCCGCAATGACCTCTATCCGGCATACAAGGCGCAGCGCCCGCCCGCGCCCGAAGATCTGGTGCCGCAATTTCCGCTGACCCGCGCCGCGACCCGCGCTTTCAACATCGCCTGCAAAGAAGTCGAGGGGTTCGAGGCGGATGACATCATCGCAACCCTCTCCTGTCAGGCCCGTGACGCCGGTGGCCGTGTCACAATCGTCACCTCTGACAAGGACTTCATGCAGTTGATCGGAGAGGGGATCGAAATGCTCGACCCGATCAAGAACAAACGGATCGGCCGCGACGGTGTGATCGAAAAGTTTGGGGTCGGGCCGGAGCGGGTGGTGGATGTACAGGCACTTGCCGGGGATTCCGTTGATAATGTCCCCGGCGCGCCGGGGATCGGGATCAAGACCGCCGCGCTGCTGATCAACGAATTTGGCGATCTGGATACGCTGCTCGCGCGCGCGGGCGAGATAAAGCAGGTCAAACGCCGTGAGACGCTGCTTGATAACGCCGATCAGATCAGGCTGTCACGACAGTTGGTCACGCTTGATTGCCACATGCCGCTTGATTTCACGCTCGACGACCTCGAAGCGCGTGATCCGGTGCCAGAAGAGTTGCTCGGGTTCCTGAGCCTGATGGAGTTTCGCACAGTTGCCAGGCGGATCGCGGATAAACTCGGTGTCGCGCAGCCCGCGATTCTGGATGAAATGCCCGGTGGCGCGACGCCCACCATTTCGGCAGCACCGATTGTCGTTCCATTTGATCACACCGCTTATGAGGCGGTGACGGAGAGCGCTGCTTTGAGGGTCTGGATCGAGCGGATATATGAATACGGCTACGTCGCTGTGGATACCGAAACCACCTCACTCGATGAAATGCGCGCGGAACTGGTCGGAATTTCGCTCTGCGTGGCACCAGGGCAGGCCTGCTATATTCCCTTGGCGCACAAAGCCGCGACCTCTGGCGACCTTTTTGGTTCGGATGATCTGGCTCCCGGACAGATGTCTCTGGATGACGTGCTGAACGCGTTGCGACCGATGCTAGAGGACACAAGCATCCTCAAGATCGGGCAAAACATGAAATACGATGCCAAGATTTTTGCCCGGCTCGGTGTCGACGTCACGCCGATCGATGACACGATGCTGATGTCCTATGCGATGAATGCGGGCCTGCACAATCACGGCATGAACGCGTTGTCAGAGCGGTATCTGGGACATATTCCCATACCGATCAAGGATTTGCTCGGCAGCGGTAAATCCGCCGTAACCTTTGACCGGGTGCCTGTCGCCGATGCCGTCAAATATGCGGCCGAGGATGCGGATGTAACCTTGCGCCTGTGGCAAGAGTTCAAGCCGCAACTGCACAAGGCCCGCGTGACCACCGTCTATGAAACGCTGGAACGCCCGTTGGTCCCGGTGCTGGCGAGGATGGAGATGGCGGGCATCAAGGTGGACCGTGATACCCTGTCACGCATGTCCAATGCCTTTGCCCAGAAAATGGCGGGGCTGGAGGCAGAGATTCAGCAGGTCGTCGGGCGGCCGTTCAATGTGGGCAGTCCAAAGCAACTCGGCGAGATCCTGTTTGACGAGATGTCGTTGCCCGGCGGAGTCAAGGGCAAGACCGGTGCTTATGCAACCGGCGCAGATGTGCTTGAAGATTTGGCAACCGAACATGCGTTGCCCGGTCTGGTGCTCGACTGGCGGCAGTTATCCAAACTGAAATCCACCTACACCGACGCGTTGCAGGATCACATCAACCCCGAAACCGGCCGGGTGCATACATGCTATTCCATTTCGGGTGCGATCACCGGGCGGCTCGCCTCCACCGATCCAAACCTGCAGAATATTCCGATCCGGACAGAAGAAGGGCGGCGCATTCGCGAGGCTTTTGTCGCGGAACCGGGCAAAGTGCTCGTTTCGCTCGACTATTCCCAGATCGAGCTGCGAATTCTGGCGCATGTGGCTGGGATTGATGCGCTCAAGGTGGCATTCAGGAATGGGCACGACATTCACGCCATGACCGCATCGGAAATGTTCGATGTACCACTGGATCAGATGACATCCGATATCCGCAGGCAGGCCAAAGCGATCAACTTTGGGGTCATCTATGGCATTTCCGGCTTTGGTCTGGCTCGCAATTTGCGGATTCCGCGCAGTCAGGCCCAAGGGTTCATCGACCGCTATTTCGAGCGTTTCCCCGGAATCCGGGCCTATATGGACGCGACCGTCGCCTTTGCCAAAGCCAATGGCTATGTCCAGACCTTGTTCGGCCGCAAGATTCACACGCCCGAGATCAATGCCAAGGGACCCACGGCAGGCTTTGCCAAACGGGCGGCGATCAATGCACCGATTCAGGGCACCGCCGCCGATGTGATCCGCCGCGCAATGATCCGCATGGACAGCGCCATTGCGCATCTGCCCGCGAGGATGCTGTTGCAAGTGCATGATGAGTTGCTGTTCGAGGTCGATAGTTCTGAGGCGGACGCTCTGGTTACGGTCGCGAAGGAAGTGATGGAAGCAGCCGCTATGCCTGCTGTGAAACTGGATGTGCATCTGACGGTGGAAGCGGGGCAGGGGCCAAATTGGGCGGCCGCACATTGAGGAGGTTGGCCTTGGATCATGGCGCTTTGCTATTGGCGATGAAACTGGGCAGCCCAGGGTCCGAACTGTGTCTCCAGTTCTGGTGACGAATATAGGCTTGCAGAGAATGCCGACGGATTGGTGCTGACTTCGGTCTTTCCAAAGCTGATTTCCGGATCGGTTTTCCCCGCCAGAAAATAGAGATGGACTGCAGCCTAAATCACCGGGTACATAGTCAGGCTCATTCACGGTAGCCCGACGTGGCGCTGGCCTTCAGGTTCTATGCTCTCCCGTTGAGTTTCAATATCGTTCATAAGGGATTCCAAGGGTTGACGACGTCTATTCCACAACCCTCAAAATCCTTGACGTTTCGCGTAGCGATCATCGCACTACAGGCACGGATAATCGCAGCTATTTGACAGTCGGCATCCATGAGCGGCTTACCTGCTGCACGGCGGGCGGCCGCAATCTCGGCATAGCAACGCGCGGCGGGACTATCGAAAGGCAGGATGCGGCCTGCAAAGTCCTGAGCGATCATCGCATCGATAGCGCCGACAAGCCGATCGCGCCGCTGCCCAGCTGGCAGGATGGCAGCACCCGTGCGCAATTCGGCCTCGCTCACCGCAGTCAGGAACAGCGTGTCGGCGGCATGACCGGCGAACCATGCCAGGACCGCAGTGTCCGGCTTGGCGCGCATGAGTTCAGAAACGACATTGGTGTCGATGATGATCATGCGTCACTCAAAGTCCGGCGAAGCGCGCATTGGCGTCCTGGCTGGCAGCGCGAGATCAACGCCACCCAGCGCTGCAAACCGCTGGTGGATTGAATGGCCTAGGTTTTTTGGGGCGCTGGGCTGGCCGACAACTTGCCGCAAAATATCGCGCGCCTCCTCCTCCATCGACCGGCCATGCTCAGCCGCCCTCACGCGCAAGCGGCGCTTCACATCGTCGTCGAGATTTCGAATCGTAATGCTGGCCATCGGGTTCCCTCCTCTGCGCAAAGAGGAAGGTAGGCAGTGATTGCACTGCTATCAAGCGTCTTTTGATTGATGTAGCGCTTTGTTCAAGACCCCACCACCTTCAGCCGCGGCTTCAGCATCTCACCCACGGCGTTGACCCCTGCCCGCAGCGGCGAGTCGATCAGGTGCGCGTAGCGTTGCGTTGTTCCGATCTGGGTGTGGCCCAGCAAACGTCCGATCATTTCCAGCGAGGCCCCACCGGAGACCAGCAGCGATGCAAAGGTGTGACGCAGATCGTGGATGCGGACGTCGGGAATTTCGGCCTGCACGCGCATGCGTTCCCAGAACCGCTTGAGGTCAACCACCGGCTGGCCGGGCACATCGCCGGGGAAGAGGAAGGGGCAGCCCTTGGGCACGGCATCGCCGCGCAGGCGGATCAGGGCGACTGCCTCGTGGGAGATCGGCACACGATGGACCCGGCGCTGCTTGGTGTAGGCGGCTTGCTTGGTCCAGATTGCCAAGTCGAGGTTGAACTGATCGAAGGTGGCAGTGCGGGCCTCGCCGCAGCGGGCGCCAGTCAGCATGCAAAGCCGGATGATGCCTGCGGCGCGCTGATCGGGATCGGCACAGAGGGCATCGGCGAGGCGCTGGA
>Ga0105054_10002608_pt1 | contig 28635 bp, 23 predicted proteins | sample BON02_FD_78091 | JGI IMG/M metagenome (GOLD analysis project Ga0105054, IMG submission 78091) | Freshwater microbial communities from Lake Bonney liftoff mats and glacier meltwater in Antarctica - BON-02 (megahit assembly) | ecosystem: Environmental > Aquatic > Freshwater > Ice > Glacier...
AAGACTTTCGGCAGCCCCGTTTTTGCAGGGAAAACCGAAACTCTTGGCGAGTTCCGCTACAAGGAAATACGTTAAGTCCACACCATTTCGATCTCGCCCGTGGGGCACGGTACTGGAACAAGGGCTCCAAACATTTCAGGCAAAACCGTGAGAACTCGCCACAGTTTCCGGTTCGCTGACACCGTTAAATTTTCCCTGACACCGTTAAGTTTTCCTGAAATCTGGAAATTCGTTCCATTCCAAGGCTGTGGTTGATCGACGCGAAGATGTATAACAACGGTGCGGCAAAAAACAGCACAGGGGCTTTCCGAAAATCCAAAAGTCAACGATTGATTGTTCAATAACCAGATTATTCGTGGTTTCTGGATGGATTTTAAGATTGGCATCGGATTTGCGGCTGTGTAACTGCCGAACAAGTCTCGTCGCACCTTTGGTGCTGCGTTTTGCCGATCGTTAATTTCTGTGATCCCTTGGCGGAATCGTTTTTCTGGCATGTTATTTTCCATTGCTCTTCAGTTCAAAGGAGATCGTTATGAGAGTTCATCGTCGTGCATTCACGCTGATCGAATTGTTGGTGGTGATTGCGATCATCGCCATCTTGATCGCCCTGCTGTTGCCAGCAGTGCAACAGGCCCGCGAAGCCGCTCGCCGAACGCAGTGCAAGAATAATCTGAAGCAGATGGGGCTTGCGTTGCATAATTACCATGATACGTTCTCGCTATTCCCTTACGGGGAGATGAATGGGATTGGGCAAACTACCCCAGCCAATGCGACCACATTGAGGAATCAGAACGGACTAGTGATGTTGCTACCGTATATCGAACAGGCTAACCTGTACAGCACTTTGAATTTTAGTGCAACTTTTGGAAAGTACTCTGGGGCGGGTGTGAGCCCTGTCGCTGTGCCTGCGGGCGGGAATCTAGTGGCCAAAGGAACGAAGCTTGCGGCGTTCTTGTGCCCATCAGACAACGGGATTCCTTTCATCAATGATGACCCTATCTATTACGGATGTGGAACATCTGGCAGCAGCTTCAAGTCTTCTTATGGTCTCAGCGTGAATGCGACTCACTATAATGGTACTTGGTCGGCCGTCGGAGTCGTTGGTCGAACGGCATTTGGCGGAAACTCATGGTCCAACATGCGTGACTTCACTGATGGAACCAGTAACTCCGCCTTAGTAATTGAGAATGTATTCGAATGCGTTAGCGGACGGATCTCGCCTTGGGCCTGCGTTCAGCACGCCGGGACGGGCACTCGATTGCTGGGAGGCATTAACAGATTTCTTCCTCGAGGCCGTCCGGGGCAAGTGGATAATTATAACAGTAACGCAAGCTCGTTGCATGTGGGCGGCTGTCAAGTCCTCCTGGGAGACGGTGGGGTACGGTTCCTTAGTGAGAACACCAACCTGCTGACGCTGCAGAATTTGGCTTACATTTCAGACGGACAAGTGTTGGGTGAATTCTAATTCCCGGCCGTCGTGTCAGAAGAAGATATAGGCGCGAACTGTTGTTCGCGCCTATTTTTAATTTTAGGCAAAACTCAGATTTCTGTAGATTCTGCTTGCTGTTCTGCCTGATCGGATCAGTCGGCGAATCCTCCTTGACCCTATGATTTGGAACACTGGTATGCATGTTCGTTATTGGCAATTTGGCCTCGGATTGATGTCGGCCTTTTTTGTGGTTGGTTGTGGCAGTGGCTCAGGCCCACCGGAGACGTTAGTCCCAGTTGCTGGTACCGTGATGGTCAATGGGAAGCCGTTGGACGGAGTTGTCGTGACCTTCATTCCGGAGATCACGAAGAATAACCAGGGAGGATCTGGCACGACCAGCGCCTCCGGAGCTTTCACCGTCACGGATGTCACTCAAAATCTCCCCGGTCTGGCTCCCGGCAAGTACACCATTGCCTACTCGAGAATGCGTTTGCCCGATGGATCAGCGCCTCCAGAGCCTAAAGAGGGTCAGCCTGTCAATCCTGGCATTATACGGGTAGAAACTCTGCCGGCGCATTTACAAAGTCCGGATCCCAGGGTGCCGGGAAGCCTGGTGGATGTTCCCAAAGAAGGCACTACTAGCCTGCAGTTTACGATCAGGGCGAAATAGCCGTCCCCGCTGATCGCCAGTCGTTGATCAAGTTTGACTTTAACCTGACACGCAATTTACGGTGGCTCCACGCTCGACGAGTTCAGTCATGGTGCTAAGCACTCGGGTACAGATCGGTTCGATTGTCCTGCTCGGTTTGATTGCTGCTGGCGTGGTTTGGGATGTGCGTTCTGCGCGGCCATTGAACGTCCTTCTGATCACGCTTGATACGACGCGTGCAGACCGATTGGGATGTTACGGCTATTCACTTGCCAGGACGCCAGTGCTCGATCGGTTGGCCCGGGAGGGTGTCGTTTTTGAGCGTGCCTATGCTCCCGTGCCACTGACCTTGCCGTCTCATGCGTCGATGCTGACCGGTCTGTATCCGCCCGAGCATGGTCTGCGAAACAACGGGAAGGCGGCGTTGCCCTTGGGATTACCGACATTGGCCACGGAGTTGCAGGCTGCCGGTTACGAGACGGGGGCTTTCGTGGCTGCATTTGTGCTGGACCGTAAGTTCGGCCTGCAGCGAGGCTTTGCTCGGTACGACGCTGATCTGTCGCTGTCCGATCCCAGTTTGCATGGACATCACCAGTATCGCGATGGCAGTTTGGTCATTGATGCGGCGCTTCGGTGGTTGCGTCCGCGGAGCCGAAGCGGGAAGCCATTTTTCTGTTGGGTGCATCTTTTTGATCCGCACTTCCCCTACCTGCCGCGCGAGGACCGGTTCGGGAATGAATTCGCCGACCGACCTTACGATGCGGAGCTGGCCTATGTTGATGAGCAGCTTGACCGGTTGATCTCAACACTGGAGGAGTCCGGTGCCCTGGATGACACAGTGATTGTCGTGGTCGGAGACCATGGCGAGAGCTTGGGTGAGCATGGAGAATTGACCCACAGTATGACGGTTTATGACGCGACGTTGCGGGTCCCGCTACTGGTCGTATCTCCCAAAGAAGGTCGACCCGGACATCGTGTGGCCGAGCCAGTGTCGCTAGTCGATCTGACACCTACGTTGTTGGATCAACTGGGCCAGAAGCCTATCGCGAAAGCGAGCGGGCGTTCCCTGCGGTCGGCGCTGCGGGGAGAGACGCTGCCGTTGCTCCCTTGCTATGCAGAGACGGACGAACCCTATCATGTGGGTCATTGGTCGCCTCTCCGGGCTATTATTACTGCGAAGTGGAAGTATATCCGGAGCCCTCGGTCTGAATTGTACGACCTGATCGCCGATCCGCCGGAACTGCGGAATCTTGCGTCCGAGATGCCTGAGCAGGTCCGCGAGCTGGAGGAGGAACTGGCGGCGTGGGAGGCGCGGATGAATGAGCGTCTGGCGGACAACGTGGCGCTCACCGAGCAGGAACGCCGCACCCTGAGCAGTTTGGGATATGCGTCGTTTCGCGACACGATTGGTGAGGAGCAACAACCGCTGCGCGATGTGAAAGATATGCTCCCGTCCTACTATAAGCTGAACGATGCCGCCGCGATGATTGACGCCGGGCATTACGACCTTGCCGAGCCGGTCCTGCGCGAAGTTTTGGCCGCAGATGATGAATATTTCGCAGCCCATGGCGAGCTGGGGCGATGTTTGTTGAGGCAGAACAGGCTTCCGGAGGCGGTGCAGAGTCTGCGGCGTGCGATGGAGCTCGATCCAGGTGCCGAGGGGGTCCAGTCGATGCTGGGGGCAACTTTGTTTATTCAAGGGGACTATGCCGCCGCAGTGGAGGCGCTGGAGCTGGCGATTCGATTGAATCCCGACGTGTACCAGAATCACTTCAATCTCGGTATGACCATGGAGAAACTGGGCCGGACCGACGAAGCGATTAAGCACTATCAGGACTGTGTGGAGGTGGCGCCTAATTTGATGCACGCCCGACAACGGCTGGAATTCCTGCGAACTCGTTGAGAAACCACAAGAGAACCACAAAAGGTCTCAGCGACGGTGTCTATGTGGATGTTTGCATTCCCTGGAGCAGGGTTGTGATTTCAAAGCCCTGTTTTTTGGTCGCTGTGTTGGCTCATGTTTCATCTCCAATTTGATACTGACCACTCGAGCGGCGTTCGTACAATGCGGCTTCGCGAGGCGATTGGAAAGCTCAGGCTCGGTCCAATCTGAGGCAAGCCCTGGTTGTGCTTCGGTCAGCCGACTCGGTTTACAAGATCCGGGATCTGAAACAGGGCCGTTTTTTGACGGAGAACGATTTTGGGTATTTTGAATCGACGAGGCTGGAGCCTGCTGGCGGGATTGATTCCGCTGTTGTTCATTGGCGGCTGGCTGGTTTTCAGTCGATTCTCTCCGAGTCAGGATGCCATCGCGTCGGACGTCCTGCCGCCTGTTCGCGCGTCGCCGTTCACAAACACAAACCACGATGTTGCCTATGTGGGGGCTCAGGCATTCCTAAGCCAAAGCCCGATCATCAGCCCGTCGCCGATTTAGTTGAGCTGGTTCCGATGGATGATGATTCCTGGCAGCCGAAGGCGATCAGAAGCAGAAATCTGGGCCTTTCCCGACGTCTGGTACATGCTGAGCCAGTGTTATGATCAATTGGGGGACAAAACGAACGCATTGAATGCCGCAAAGCAGGCTGTGACGTTGGCTCCGGATCGACCACGATTTGTGGAGCAGCTGGTCAATCAGCTTCGCAGCACGGGACAGACGTCTGAGGCGGGTGAATGGGACCTACGGCTGCAGCCACTCCGAAAGTATCGCGAGGAAATCGATCAGCCGAGTGCGGGGAGCGTTGACAGATCACCTTGATTGACTCGTCCAGCCGAGACCCGCAACAATCGCTTGCACGCAAACCAAATTCGACGTGTACCGAATTCGCGTGTGCCTCCAACGGCAGAGAGTGATGAGGCAATAGAGAAAGACTGGCGCAACAAAAAGCCCGTTGTTACAGCGGAGCCTTTTTTGACTCGCTTGTAACACGGGCATCTCTAAGATCTGGTTCAAACAGAGCGGCAGTGTCGTCTGTTTACCTGGTGACAATCTCGATGTCGATAATGTTGTCGCCAGCCTTCACGTCTTTTTTCAGGGAGCTCTGGGAATTGAACTGCGGAGGAATAAATGTTTGAGTCACGGCTGCTTCGCCACCTGCAGGACCGCCACCCGCGGCACTGGTGACACGAACAAGGTGCTGCCCAACAACCGCACCAACAGGCTGGCCTTTGTAAGTCAGAGTATAGGCACCGCCGACGTCTGTCGTCGCTGTCGATATCGCCCCGACCTCTGATGCGCCTTTACCCGTCGCTGTCGTCTGAGGTTCAAACTGAATCAGCAGATTTGCCCCTGGCTGTCCGTCGACAGTAACAGTACCCATGACGGTGCCAAGCGCAGGCTCCGCCGTTTCAGACGAACAACCCGCCATCAGCAGGCAGTTGCCGCAGATCAGGAGGAGTGCAAGACGTAAATCGACCAGAATCATTTCGAAGTATCCTCTGTTATAAGCACCCACGCACAAGTTGTTGGGCATAATTTGTTTAACGGCGAGCCGTAGGCGTAGGCAAATTAACAGAAAACCGACGCCTTCGGCTTGCCGTTAAACGAAGAAACTTATGCACGGGCGCTTAGGAGTTGTTTTGTAAAAAAACGGAAGGCGTTTCACGAAATGGAAACGCCTTCCTGAGAACCAATATCATCTCGGCGAAAGAAGATCAGAATTCGCCAAGAACGGTACCATCGGCGATGCCGGTCAGATTTCGAACGATCGCGAAATCAAGGTTTTCGGAAACAAACTTGACTGCCCCGTCCGCCATTGCGATCTGCATTCCTCCGACATGCTTGCTGCCACTGCCCCATGCGAAAGGACAGCCAGAGGTGCCTCCACCACACCCTTGCCTGGCATTGATCAATTGTCCGAATACGACACCGCTCGTGTAATTCCATGCATTCCAGTACGGGCCGTATACAGTAGCGTTTTTCTTGAAAGGCGTCTCACAGAGTGCCATTGTGTTGCTGGTCCCATCGGTAATGTCGGCCATTCGGGCACCACCGTTGATTCCCATGATTGGACGCAGAGCACGACCGTCTGCTCTCCATGTCACACCCAGATCCTCCATGATGTTTGTATCAGGGAACCAGTAACTTGAGCGTCGAGCGTTTGTGACGGAGTAGTGATTAGTACCAGCATTATTCAACGGATCCAGATAGATCACGTCAGATGGGCACTTGAACATTGGGAGGTCAACGTTGGCCCACAATGCTGCATTGGTTGCAACCAGTGCTGTACTCGGGCCGGTTCCACTGCGTTGAGCAGACGACATTGGCAAGGAAAAGTTCAATTGACTATAGAGGGGGGCCTGCTCCATGTACGGCAGCAGATACAAAGACCAGGGAGTATTGCGACATTCCACGGCACAATTGTTTGAGTATGGGAGACCTGGCTGTGGATGTACGCCTGGATTCATTGCCCCAGGTGGAAAAAGATTGAACGTATCATGGTAGTTGTGGAGTGCCAGTCCCAACTGCTTCAAATTGTTCTTGCACTGCGTTCTTCGAGCCGCTTCACGGGCCTGCTGAACGGCTGGCAGCAGCAGCGCGATCAGGATGGCGATGATTGCAATCACCACCAAAAGTTCAATCAACGTAAAACCACGTCTTTGCTTCATAACATTCTCCAGACAGACTTAAAAAACAAAACAAACCCAACAACAACGAACAATGTTCGTACAGACTTTTTATTAGAGTTTTAACTTCAGCTCGTCACAGGCGGTTTAGTGTGTCAGACTTCAGGGCCACTTGATCATTTTTAGGCCTAAGGAGAAACATGTCTGATCACCATCAAAGGTGGCCACAGGCAAACAAAAAAAACATCTTCCCTTATGACCAATCCTCGGCTGACAATTCTTGTCACCACATTCAACCAAGAAGGAAACATCCAAGAATGTATTCGCCGCATCCTGCAGGTGTATCCGACCGATTGTGAAGCCCGCATCGTTGATGGGGGCTTCGACCGCACCAGAGCGATTGTCAAAAACCTGGAGACCCAGTTTCCTGCCGTCCGCTATGTTCGGAACGAAAACGACAGAGGCAAAGGTCATGCCGTTCAGACGAGAATTGGTCAGGCTCACGGGCAGCTGATCGCGCAGATTGACGCGGACTTGCAGTTCCTTCCTGAAGAATTGCCTCAGTTGCTGGCGCCTCTGAGAGCTCAAACTGCCGATGTTGGTCTGGGCAGTCAGTTTCGTCTTCAGTCCGTCAGATTGCAGGGAAGGACGCCTCCGCTAAGGACTTTTGGCAATCATCTGACCAGCAACTTTGCCTCGCTTCTGGTCTGGCACTCCATGAGCAGTAGACTCGCCGAGATGAAGGCATGGACTTGAACAGCAGGCGAAAAAATTCCGCTGCGATGTCTGCATTGTTCCTATGACTCAGAGATCGCTTTGAAAGCGGTCATGTGCGGACTGCGGGTTGTTGATGTTCGGATCACCACGGATGCCCGAAAAGCAGGCAACTCTCAGATCCATGTCGCGCGTGATGGGATGGTTATCCTGCGTGACATTCTTTTGTTCCGGCTTGGACTGCGATAGCCAACGGGAACCTGTCGTAATCTCCATCTCGCTTTGTGTCGGACCTGACCTAATGAAACGCGTGATTGCTCTCGTCTACTTTTCATCACTGATACTGCTGATCACATTTGGGTCTGGAATTGCGTTCAGTCGATGGGCTGATGTTGCGGGTCCTTCAGGCAGTGATCTGCCCGGCAGAAACTTTGTAGTCGCGGTTGTTGTGATGCTGACAGGCATCAGTATTGCCACCGGGCTTTGGCGGTTCCGCAGGGACCGCAAGAAGTTTTGGTTTGGCAATATTCTGTTTGTCGTCTGGCTGCCTTTGTCGCTTACTTTTGTCGAAGCGATGTGTCGGCGATTCGTACCGGCCTGGCCAGCGCAGGCTCTGCATGGCGTTTCGCCGGATGTCGCTCGGAGTGCCTGGGCGGCTGGCTCTGAATCCAGCTCGGCAGAGATCAATTCATGGGGACAGCGCGACAATGAACGTTCAATTTTACCCAGCCCGGACATCTTTCGAGTTGCCTTTATTGGGGACTCGTTTCTGGAGGAATCCGCTCAGCCTGTCTCGCTGGTGACCGAACGACTTTTGAACAGAAGTGATGTCGAATGTATCAATCTCGGGATCTCTTCCACTCAACCGGATGAGTATTACTACCGGCTACGTTCTGTCGCTGTGCCTCTGGGATCCCGGCACTGCGTCGTCTGGCTCTTCAGTGGAAACGATTTCGTGGATGAGCCGCGGACTCTGGTTCGCCGGTTTGGAATGTTTGCTGTGGCTCCGCGACCGTCCTGGGCCACCGCGATCGCCCTGCCTGCGATGAATCATCTCGTCACAAACAACTCCCGGCCTGTCCTGCAGGCATGGTTTTCTGCTGGCGATCTTACAAAGCAGGAATCGCAAATGTTCAGAATGGTGCGAGAGGCGGACGATGATCAGTTGAGGAATGGCTTGCTGAATTCGAGTTACCTCAATCCTGATGCCTTTGCGAACCTTCAGAGCCGACTGACATCCGCTGAAAGCCGATCATTTCTCGCCATGCTGAGACAGCCGGACGCCGGCAAGTTCCGGTCCTACTATCTAAATTCCGGTCTCTGGGCGGCTTCTTTTGGCAATGGGCAATGGGATCCCAATCCTGAAACCCACGCGCTTTATTGGGCTCAGGAAATGCAAGACCATTGTCAGCAGCGAAAAATTGGTCTGACATTCGTTGTGATTCCCGAAGCATTTCAGGTCGACAGTCGAATGCAGGAACAATGGGCGCCGCTCACCGACATGCGGCATCTGACGAAGCCTTGCCGTGATGCTTCGGAACGATTCTGCACGCAAGCTCGCCAGCGCGGCATGGACGTCCTGGATCTGCATTCAGCCTTTGAAAATGTACCAGGGACGTATTTGAATCTCGATGGGCATTGGTCTGAGAAAGGTGTGGACCTGGCAGCGGAAACGGTGCGTGGCCATCTGCAGTCACTGCTTCCAAGTTCTTCGTCTGAGTCGAGGTAATCGATGTCTCAACCAATGCCTCAATCGCCGGCGTCTTCCTGCTCACTGGAAAAGTCGCTGCAACGCCTGAATCAACGCCTCGGATCGCCGACTTTTCTCTGGCCACTGTTTCTGACCGTTGTGACATTGCTGATCTACGGTCAAACATTCGGCTTTAAATTCGTCAATTTTGATGATGACGCGCATGTCTATGAAAATCCCTGGGTGCGAAGTGGCCTGTCGTGGGAAAATTTGAAGTGGGCTTTTGAGGTCCATGGCCCAAGTCAATGGCATCCCCTGGCGTGGCTTTCGCATCAGCTCGACTGGCAGTTGTTTGCCGATGATCCGTGCGGCCATCACCTGTCGAATGTTTTTTTTCATTGGGCTGGCGTCATCCTGCTGTTCTTTGCAATGAACAGTCTGCTGCGGCTGCCTCATGCGGCAGGATTCATCGCAGCAATGTTTGCCGTGCATCCTCTGAATATTGAATCCGTCGCCTGGGTCTCTGAACGCCGCAATGTTCTCTGCGGTGTGTTCTGGATGGCCACGCTGATCGCCTATGCTGGTTACGCTCGTCACCGAGATCTGAAACGCTATGGCTGGGTCAGTCTTTGGATGATGTGTGCCCTGATGACAAAGCCGCTTGCTGTCACATTGCCCTGCGTTCTGTTGCTGCTGGACTTCTGGCCCCTGCGAAGAACGGCCTGCTTCAGGAATGATTCGGCGGTCGCCAATTCTGCTGCAGAAACATGGACGCCAAACAGCTCGTTTTTCTTGATTGCGGAAAAGCTGCCGTGGTTGCTGATGTCTGCGGGAGCCAGCTGGTTGTCTTATCTGTGTCAGAAAAAGATAAATGTGGTGTCCGATTTTGCGACGCTGTCCGGGTCTCTGCGTGTGGAAAACGCGTGTGTGGCGTATGGACTTTATCTGCGACGGATGTTCTGGCCGTTTGATCTGGCTGTTTTTTATCCTCATCCCGCATGGAATCATCCACGCCCGGACGAAGTCCTGTTTGTGCCCGCCATGATTTCGGCCGGAGTACTTTTGGGATGCACGCTGATTGCTTTGATCCGTGTGAAGAAACAGCCCGGACTGATAGTGGGCTGGCTTTGGTTTCTGGGAACATTCGTGCCCATGATTGGTCTCGTTCAGGTTGGACGCCAGCAATTGGCCGACCGATATGCCTACTTGCCGATGATTGGGCTGGGGCTGATGATGGTTTCTGTGCGCTGGTCTCCGCGAATTGCAAAGTGGGTTCCATTTGGCGCCGGTTTGCTTGTGGCCTTCTGGTTTGGCGTCAGCCTTTGGCAGATTCGCTGCTGGGAGAACAGCCGACTGCTGTTTACGCGCGCGATCAAAGTGACCGAACAAAACAGCTGGGCTCATCTGAACCTGGGGCTTGCTTATCAAACCGAAGGCAACCGTTCGGAGGCGATTCGGAATTATGAACGCGCGCTGGCTATCGATGCCAACTATGTTCTGGCGCACTACAACCTTGGCATTGTCTGGCAGGATCTTGAGCGACCGGATCGAGCGGCTCAGTATTTTCAGCAGGCCGTGACGATCGACCCGGCTTCGATTAACTCATGGATTCGCCTGGGAACAGTTTTCGCCCAGCTTGGGCAACTGGCATCGGCAGAAGAATGTTTTCGCAAGGCCATCGCACTGAGTGAGAACTCGGCGCAGGCCCGGTTTAATCTCGCTCTGGTTCTGGAATCTCGCAACGCAACGGCAGAAGCACTGAGCGAGTTTGAGAAATCCGTCCGCCAGGAGCCTGCCAGTCTCCATTTTCGAACGGGATGGATGCTGGCGCTGGCGAAGGCCGGAAAGAATGCGGAGGCTCGCGAACAGGCCCGGGAAATTCTGCGAAGAGAACCAACAGCCACTGCCGCTCGTCAGATCCTTTCTCAACTAGGCAGGCGGTGATGAGGCAGGCGGTGATGAGGCAGGCGGTGACAAGGCAGCAGACGATGACGGAACTGAGCTTCCTGTCTGCGGCGTGTTTTACGCATGACAGCAAATCAAAGTGCCCTCTGCAGCGAAACCCTCTCGCGGGTTGTTGATTTCATCGTTTCACAACCCGAAACGTCAGTGAGGGATTGAGTTTTGGCTGTTCGGCAATGTGCGCACGAATCCCTCGCTGACGCGTCGGGTTGTGATTAAATCAACTGGGCGGTCGGGCCTATTTTGGATTCCGAATTCGTTGCAGTTCGGTCTTCGCCTGCGCATGTTCTGGCTGCAGGCGCAGAACTTGTTCCAGCAGAGGAATTGCCTTTTCGGGACCGCCCTGACTGCTGTGCAGCGTGGCCAGCCGGAACAGAACGTCGACATTTTCTGGTGATCGGGAGATGATCGCTTCGTATTCTCGCGTCGCGTCTGCAGGCTGCTTGTTTCTCACGAAGACGTTCGCCAGTGCAAGCTGAAGTGAGTCGGTTTCGGGCTGAAGTCGCAGAGCTTCCTTCAGTTGGGCAATAGACGCATCAAAATTGCCCAGCATCTCTTCGCAGATGCCAAGATTAAATCGCGCATCGGTCCGCTCCGGAGCCAGCTCAACAGCTCGCAGCAGTCGTTCGTGTGATTCCTGAATACGATTCTCACCGCCCAGCAGCACACCCAGGTTGATATTGGCCTCAATTGACTCCGGGTTAATTTCAAGCTCGGCATTGAACGCGCTGATGGCCTCCGCTGTCCGTCCGTTTTGCGCCAACAAAGTGCCTAGCGCGACCCACGCACCAGGAAACATAGGATCCAGCTGCAGGACTGCTCGAAAGATCCGTTCGGCTGAATCTGCATCGCCCATTCGCGATCTTACAAGTCCCAGATTAAAAAGCGGCTCCGTTGATTCAGGGTCCAGATCCAGGCACCGTTCAAAGACCGTCACTGCCTGTTCAAACTGTCCCTGATCCGCGTGAAGCGTTCCAAGCTGAAACAGCGTGGCCTCATCGTCAGGCCGTTTATCCAGAACCTTCTTGTAGATCTCTTCCGCCTCAGCGTACTTGCCCTGACTTCCAAGGGCGGAACCCAGATACAGTCGCGAAAAAACATGTTCCGGAGGTGATTCACTGACGATTTTCTTCAGAAGAATTTCCGCCTCCGCGAACTGTCCCTGCTCGGTCAGGTCGATGGCCTGCTGAGTTGCGACGTTGAAGGGAAGCATGTCTTTGACGTCTGGCAGCGTGTTCTCCTTCGGCGATTCTTCACGCGACGCGCCTCCGATGTAGCCGAGACTTGAAAGCGCCTTCTGTTCCGCACCGGACAGTTGCACATCGGCAGCCTCCGTAACCGCAAACGCGGATTCAAGATCGATCAACTGCTGATCCATTTCCTGAACGCGTTCCGGCATTTCACTGGCAAGATTTTTCAGCTCCTGCGGATCTGCCACGAGATCGTAAAGTTCTGGACGCGTAGTGCGGATGTATCTCCAGCCATCGGTTGTCAGGCTGCGGAGTGGTGACCATGCATTTTGCAGAAAAGGGTCGTCCGTACCCCCGTAGCAGACACGCGATTCCAGTGTGGACTGCCCAAGCAGACCGGCTTTCAAGCTGCGACCACTGATTCCGTTCGGCTGCGGCTGGCCCACAAGATCGGTGACTGTCGGCAGCAGGTCGACCAACGACACCGTGGACGAAATTCGGGTCCCCGGTACAGAGTCGGGAAAGCCTTTGATGATAAACGGCACATGCTGCGTGCTGTCATAAAGTGTGTAGCCATGCTGAAGTTCAAAATGGTCGCCCAACGATTCTCCGTGATCGCCAGCCACGATGACGATCGTACGAGGATGCTCTTTTAGATACTCGATAAGACGGCCAACCTGCAGGTCGGTGTACGCGATTTCTCCGTCATAAAGGGAATCAGCGAAGTCATCGCCAAACTCCGCCGTGTGAGCTTCATACGGTGCGTGAGGATCGTAAAGATGGACCCAGCAAAAGACTGGCTGGGACCGCGGCAGCCCCAGCCATTTCAACGCGGCGTCAACGACCAGCCGTCCGTCACGAAATCGGTGAATGGCATCCTGCGTGGGTTTCGCATCCGCAAGATTGTCGTCATAAACTTCGAACCCGCGATTCAGCCCGAACTTATGATCCAGAACAAACGACGCCACAAAAGCGCCGGCTTCATAGCCTTCGTCGGACAGGATCTCAGCCATCGTGGGCAACTGCTCTGGCAGCTTTCCATAGCCGTTTGTTCTGAGCCCGTGTTCTGGTGGATAAAGACCGGTCAGCAGACAAGCGTGGACGGGCAGAGTTAATGGAGCTGGACTGATGGCTCGCTCAAAGAGAACTCCTTCCCGAGCCAGTTGGTCGAGCACCGGTGTTCGAGCTTTCTGATAACCGTAAGCCCCAATTCGGTCGGCTCGCGTGGTGTCCAGAGTGATCAGAAGGATGTCGGGCGGCGATTCAGAAGAAACTCGAATCCAAACGAAGAACCCTCCAAGCGACGCGAGCGCCACCAGAAGAAATGCCAGGGCTTTACTGCCAGGAATTTTCATGACAACCTCTTGTTGAAACCGGCCTTACAGGCACTCTGTATTTCTAAAACCCGTCCCGACTCTGCTGTCACCGCTGTTCTTCTCAGACAGTTTGCAGAGAACTTCCCGCGTGAGCAATTTGCTCGAAGGACCGGAATGCAAAAATTCCTGACGATCGAACGACTGGCTCTTCCTTCATGTTTGCACAAACGAACCCCTCTGAGGGTGAAGGGCAACGCCGTTAAGCATTTGATAACGTCAGAACCAGCGAATAACCCCCCCCCCCATCCGGCCTTCGGCTACCTTCTGCACCTTCCAGGGGGAGAAGGGACTTCGACAAAGCCGCTGAAAACATGGCAATAAATCCTTAACGGCGTTGGGTGAAGAGCAGACCAGCGCAGTGCTGTCAGCTTTGGTGGCCCCGGTCAGGATAATCGCCAGTCGCCAGGAAGCAAGAACACCGTTTCGTGCATTGCACCACCTTCTCAAACTGGTCTTCCCGCGAATGGTCGGTCGGTTTAGGATTCGGGCCTTCCCTTCGGCTGATTCTGCGGCAGACAAACAGATTCTACGCGAACTGGCTCCTTTCTCTGTCCGGTGACTCTGGTTTGTTGGGCCTTCTTATCCATGACCACGTCCGAACATCGTCCGGTTCACGTTCCGGTGATGCCGCGGGAGGTTCTGCAATGGCTGCAGTTAACCCCGGGGCTAACGGTGCTTGACGGAACGGTCGGAGCCGGCGGTCATAGCTCATTAATTCTTAAACACATCGGAGACACCGGGACACTCATCGGTCTGGATCGAGACCCGATGATGCTGAACCTTGCGTCTCAAAAATTAAAGGGTAATTCGTCCGAAGAATCGCAGTCAATGTACTCGCATTGCCATTTGATTCGTTCCAGCTACGCGGATGCTCAGGGCGTTCTGCAGGAGCTGAATATCGAAGGGGTTGATCGAGTCCTCCTGGATCTGGGACTTTCTTCAGATCAGTTATCGGACCGCCAGCGAGGCTTTGGCTTCGATGCGGGCGGACCACTTGATATGCGATTTCATCCTCACGAAGGAAAGCCGGCGGCCGAACTTCTGAGAACCCTTGAAGAACAACAACTGGAAGACATCTTTCGAATGCATGGCGAGGAGCCAGCGGCTTCAAAGATTGCTTCAGAAATAGTGCGACGACGACGACTGGGACATCCAGTCTCGACGGCGGAGGAACTGGAATCGTGTGTTTGTGAAGCGGTTGGAGCCGCCCGCAATGCAGGAGGTCGGAATTCAGCAACGCGAGTGTTTCAGGCACTTCGCATTGCAACCAATAATGAACTGCAGCATGTGGAACGAATGTTGATTGAGATTCTGCCGGCCATCCTGAAGCCGGGCGGGATTGCAGTCATCCTCACATTCCATTCGCTTGAAGATCGACTCGTTAAAAACGCGTTCAAAGGACACCAGGGATGGCAGGTTCTGACAAAGACGCCGCTCGAAGCAGCACCGGCAGAAGTAAGATTGAACCCCCGCAGCCGCTCGGCGAAGCTGAGAGCAGCTCGCTGGCAGGGCAATTGTTGAATTCACTGAAAGCGGCTGCTCCAGGTGCTTCGGCTGTCAGTCACGAAGCCAAACTTGGAATGATGGTCATCACCATCCTGTTCTTTGCGTTTTGCTTTCTGGTCTATCACAAAATGGATCTGCATCAGCGCCAGCTGACTCAGGCTTCCATTCAGCCGACAGCCGACACCAGCAAATCGGAACAGCCGCTTGACACCGCTGCACAGCTGGCGATGCAAAGTGAATCCAGCGCGGCCACTGACCCCTTGATGTCGTTCAATCCTGCGGAATCTGAAACGCCCACAGAAGCTCTCAACATTGCGTCTGCACAAACACCGGACTTTGGAGTTCTGAACAGCGCAACTTCGTCATCGATCGAAGGACCGTCGTTCGAAGAGCCATCGTTGGCGGCCACGGCAGAGAACACCGAACCGATCACGTCGGAAAATGCGTTTTCTCGGTCGGATGCGAATGAACCAATGCCTCGTTCAGCCGTTCGTTTTGAGTTCGACCTGGATGAGCCTGCCCCCGCTGAATCGGCGACCGATGAAACTTCGATGGCGGAACTGCAGGAGTCTGAGGATCCGCAACTGTCCATGACTCTGACAGAACCCCAGATGGAAGCCAGCGACAGCAACTTCGATGCGGCAGCACCCGATGCGATCGCACTGGAAACTCCACAGACGGAAACATTGGCGACCGAAGAACAGCGGTCTGAAACTCTACTGGCGGAGGCTCCGGCAACGTCCTCTCTGTCTGACATGGGTCTACAAATTGCCGCACCGGATGACTCCTTCAGCAGTTTCCCTGATCCGGTTGCCGAAACGCAGGAGTCGCTGTCTGAGGAGCGCGATTCGTCGAAACGCGAACCGACTCTTCTAGCGATGCTTGATCCTCAGGAAGGCCGATTTTCCGGTGGCTTCCAGATTGATGATGCCGACAGTTCGCAGGTAACGTCCGGCCGGGCTCCGGCGGAGGAGCCTGCCGATGCGTTCCTCGGTGGCCAACAGAATGCCGTTGCGTCCAATCCGCGACAGTCCGGCGTTTCGGGTTCCCGGGGCTTTGACGCGGTGGCCAATCCGAGCGGTGGCAAAAACAGGAACTCAATCCGAACGGCAGCCGGCTCGGGCTCCGACGGAAAGTTCAGTCTCTCCGCGTTCAACTATCAGAACACCGGTGCAGAACCCGCTCCGGATGATGGTTCGACGTTTGACACGATCGTCGTGCAGCACGCCGACAACTACTCAAAAATCTCAAAGCGAGTCTACGGAAGCGTGCGTTATTTTGCGGCTCTCGCCGTGTTCAATCAGCATCGGATCAGCGAGCCTAAATATATGCGGCCCGGAATGATTGTGCTGACGCCGCCAAAGGCAGTGCTCGAAGAACGTTATCCTCAGCTGTTTGCCGATTCGATGCCGAAGGTTGTCGAGCCAGCGGCTTTTCTGGTTCTGGATGATGGGTCACCGGCGTATCGAGTTGGCGAGCGAGAAACTCTGTCAGAGATTTCCATGCGGTTCCTCGGCCGTTCGTCTCGATGGGTTGAGATTTATCGGCTTAATCAATCTGTTGTGAAAGATCCGAATAAGCTGAAAGCTGGACTGATTCTGGCGCTTCCTGCCGATGCGGCCGAAGTGAGTGTCACGCCTTAACGGGCAGCAAACCGATCAGCTATCAGTGATGACAAGCCCCGCCGAAGTTTTTCTCCTGCGGGGCTTTCTGCTGCGCGGAAGGATTATTGCTTCGGGTTGGTGTTCTACTGCACGCGTGAATTCCTTGTTCCGAGGCTCCAGCCTCGGAACACACTGCTCCGGAGGCTCCTGCCTCGCAAGGTTGTCTCTGGAGGCGGGAGCCTCCAGTGCATGGCGTTCCAGGGCTGGAGCCCTGGAACGAGAGTTTCCTTCCTTCACACTCACGGATTCAATCGTGTTCTTTCGGTTTGCCGCAGGGTTACTTCTCGTCGTTCTTGTTTCCATGGCCGGAGTCCGGCTGGAGAAGCAGACGCTGGAAATGCGCCGCGCGGTCAGCCTTCAATATTACCAGACAGACCTGCTCCTCGAACTTCTGGTTCGACTGCGTCTGGAAACTCAGCGACTGACTGCGCCCGCTCAGCTGGCCGCAACAATTGAAGACGCAGCGAACACCCGAGCCGCTCAGTCCGCTGCTTCTCGAAAAACGCGAGCCAAATCTCGCGTGGCGACGGAGTCAGAAAATCCAAAACGTCGCGGCGAGGATCGATTGCCGTTGCTCAGATTTCAACATCCATTCAATCCGCAGGGGATCGACTGATGTCCGACTCCTCGCAGAACGACCTTCCGCCGGCAACAGCGACGCCGAAGTCTGAACCGCAGCATTCCGTCGCCGTGCTTTCAGGCGACAAAGCGGCGGCTGCCGATCGCGCATCCAACGTGCAACTCGACCGTCCCATTTCATCCGCGGCTGCCTATCGGTCATGGCGATTCAGTCTGATCTCGGGAGTTGTTTTCCTTGGCTGGTGTGTGTTACTCGGCCGGCTGATCCAGCTCCAGGGAGCTCAGCGGCAGTTGATGAACGATCGTGTTGTGCGACAGAGTCTCTTCACTGAAGTCATCCCTGCGCGTCCCGGAGAAATCCTTGATCGCAACGGACATGTGCTGGCTATGACCATCACGTGTGACAGTCTGTATGCTGTTCCGGACCAGATCGAAGACCCATGGGACTTTGCCTGGCGAGTCGGCTCGATCCTGAATCTCAACACGGATGAGCTTTATCAGCGACTTGTCACCAACAGGAACAAACAATTCGTCTGGATCAAGCGGCGCATCGACGACGCACAGGTTCAGCAGATTCGATCTCTCGGAATGGCGAAAACCAGCTGGGGCCTGCGTCGCGAGTATCAGCGAAAATATCCGCAGGGAAATTTTGCATCTCACGTGCTTGGGATTCGCGACATCGACAACACCGGCAAGGGCGGTCTTGAACAGAGTCTGAACTCGCTGATCCGCGGCAAAGACGGCGACCGCGTCATGACGCGTGATGCCCGCGGAATTGTCGTCGAAGTCGCTGCCGAACGATCCAGTGCACCGGAGCACGGGCAGACGGTCGTGTCCACTATCGACCTGTTGACTCAGATTGAAACGGAACGCCAGCTGGACGCGCTGGTGGAAGAATGGAAGCCGCTTGGCGCTTGCGCGATTGTCATGGCTCCGCATTCCGGCGAAGTGCTGGCGATGGCATCCCGACCTGGGTTTGATCCGAATTTCCTGATTGACGTTCCTGAAGCGGCCTGGAAAAATCTGGCTGTGTCGGCAGTCTTTGAACCCGGTTCAACATTCAAGCCGTTCATCGTAGGCTGGGCTTTGCAGCATGAGGCTCTGCAGCGCGAAGAAATGATCGACTGCAGCTTCGGCGTCTACAAAATGGGTCCGCGCATTCTTCACGATCACCATTCTTACGGCGAGCTCAGCGTTGAAGATGTGCTGGTCAAGTCGAGCAACATCGGGATGGCGAAGATCGGGGAACGGCTGGGACTGGAATCGCTTTACGAGGCGACGCGGAGTTTCGGATTCGGACGTCGGACGGGCATTGAACTCCCGGGCGAGTTGTCCGGCCTGCTGCATCCTTTTTCGAACTGGAACATTTACTCACTTGGATCGGTTCCGATGGGTCAGGAACTCGCAGTCACGCCGCTGCAACTGATCACAGCACACGCGGCTCTGGCTAACGGAGGCCGACTGGTGCGTCCGCGGCTGTTGAAAAGCGCAGCGGGCGAAGAAATGGCAGCCGGAGAGAACAGCGGAGTTCACGTGGTTGCGCCCGGTGTGGATGTGGGCACGCAGCTTCTGGATGGCGAGATTGCCGAATGGCTGGTTCAGGAACCGATGAAGCAGGTGGTGGAACGAGGCACGGGAAAATCGGCACGGATCCCTGGGCTTTCGATTTTCGGCAAGACTGGCACTGCTCAGAAACTCGATCCGGAAACAGGTCAGTATTCAGACAAGGCGTGGGTGGTTTCCTTTGTCTGCGGAGCTCCCGCTGAAAACCCGGCCGTGATCGTGCTGTTGATGGTGGATGAGCCGACGGCTCCTGGAATTCATTACGGCGGCACCGTCGCAGCCCCGCCCGCGGCGAAGATTCTACAGTTCGCTGAAGCGCGTGCTCGATCGTTTCGCGACCGTGAACCCGATGGCGAAGAAGATGACGAAGCTGATGACACGTCACTCACCAGCGACGCAGAACGCCGGTCAACGGTACTGCGCTGACTGCTGTCGGATATGAAGTGAGCGGCAAGGCGCTAGCCGCGGGTTTTGCCCATATTTTCCAGGCAATCACCGCCAGCGAGCGCCCAATGGCAGTCACTTTGAATGCGAATCGCCGTAGCGGAAGCCGCCAAGGCTTTAGGAATACGTTTTTTCAGGGAAGCTCCCGAAACGCTTGGCGCGTTCCGCTAGAGAGTGAGTGCCAGTGGCCGTTTTGTCTGATTGAAGTCCGGGTGAATTAGTCGGTGTGGGGTTAAGCGACGGGACTGTCTGTTCGGAGAATTCGCCGTGTCACGGATTCGTCGTTCGAGCCGCAGCGGAGTCGGTTTCGATGAGTTCTTCGATGTTGGTGCCGGCGGAGGCCAGAATGCTGTCCGCACCGAGCACTCCGAAGACGGATTCGTCGTAGTGCATTTCACGGCGGATCATCAGGCCTCGATTGATATCAATCGTCAGAATTCCGCGTGGCGTGGCCTGAATCAACTGAGCCGCAACCGTGGGGTCGCGGCGGATGAGGCTTTCAATGGAGCAGCGAAAGGAAATCCGCGCGATCCCATTTTCGACGGATTCCAATCGAAACGTTCTGAGAATAGACACCTCAATATTGATCCCGTTTTGCATTCGAGCGGGCACGACAATCGTTTCTTTCCAGGTCTGTCCCACCTGGATTTCTTTTTCGGGCAGCGTCATCAAAAACGATCCCGGGTCAGTCTGTTTTTTTTGCTCCTGAATCGTTGGGTCTGGAGTTGAGCCAGCCACCAGCTGAACGGTGCCGGTTTGCGGTTCGTCTTCCACTAACTTCGTTACTGTGGTTTCAGAAATATTGGCCGCGCGGGCAACCGGTTCTTTTTCAGCCGCTATTTTCTTTGGATACATGGAGCGGCCGAGATTGGAAAGCCAAAACTTCGGGGCACTGCCTTTCAGGTCGCTGGCAACCTGGCGGAAAATGTACGGAACGTCGGCAGGCTTCATGTTGGAATCAAATTCGACAGACGCGGCATTGTCGACCTTCTTCTGCATCCAGACATTTTCAAACTGCATGGCCATGTGAGACGATCCGACTTCGTCCACACTCAAGATCGTGAACATGCGGCGCTGCTTGAGCTCAGACACGTCGACCTGCTTCTTCTCGCCAACCGTACCCGTCAGTGTCATCTTCTGCGTCGTCTGATACCGTAGTTTCTGCCCTTCCTGAAACTTGTATCGCAGCAGCCATGCTTCGGTCGTGGCAACGGCGGCGTTGTCAGAAGCGGTTGTCGGTTCAGCGGCGGAGGGTTTCTCAGGGGCCTCTATGTTACCCGCGACGACCTGCGATGAAGGCGCTGCGGTTGCTGAAGACGTGATTGCAGGTTCACCCGGAGTGGCGCCAGTGCGGCTTTCGTCAACGGCCATCAGCGAAAGAGTCGCGGAAAGCAGCGTTATACAGAAGGGAGTGAGCATCATCCTTGATCCTCTGAAATATTGATCAGCGAAAAGCGGCCCGCGTTCTCTGCGGCTCGACGGCAAAGTTCAGACGAAGATTAGCACAGTCACGGCTTGAGTCGCGAGACGGATTATCGGGCCATCCGAAACAGATCGTTTCCCCGGCGGCATCAAGAACGGCTGGATTGGCGGCGGCGGCGCCGCGGGCATCGGCAGCTTTTGCCGGAGTTCGCTCAATGCCACCGCTGAAAGATCTGACTCGGACTTCGAACTGCAGATATCATTGAGGGACGTTTTTCTCTGCCGTCTTTTTTTCTTTCCATTCGACGATGTCATCCACCAGACGATTTGCCAGGCTGAGGCCGAAGGCTTTTCGGGACAAGAAGACGACACCGTCAATGAGCGACAGCTGACGAATGACCGTCGCCAGATCACCGGTGTTGATGTCCGCGGCAATCGTCTTTAATTCCACTCGCTCACCTTCTTTGTGCAGCAGTCGGATGATAGCCGCGCACGGTTCAACCGCTACAGACAACAATTCCTGCTGACGTTGCCATGTGAACCACGCCGCAGAACATAGTCGCTGAGGAAGCGACAAAAGGCCCAGCAGCATTTCGACCCACGAGCGGTCAGATTCCATGCTCCCCAAAGCGTAGGTCCAAACCGCCGACATGTTCGAGGCAACTTTGATGATGACGATGGACTCATCCAGTTCCGCTTCGTGTTCCACATCGGCCAGCTGCTTTGGCATACGAAGCAAGGTCACGGCCTGGATGACAGCAAGAATCACTGCGGTGGCAAGGAAGGCCAGCGCGGCTGGTGAGTCGCGAATAAATCCGATTTTTATGATGACAAAGAACAGCGCGAACTCCATTAGAGTCGCAATCAGCCCCAGAACCACCATTCCGGCCAGCGCACCGGTTGCCAGTCGGCTCTGCAATTGCAGACGATCTCGCAACCACTGCCGCATTTCCTCTTTTTTCAGCATGCCTCGTTTTCACCTTCTCTACTCATGTGTCCACGCCACCATTGCCGGACAACGGCGTTACGTTTGCCCAATGATAACAGTCCTCTGTATTCTTGCCGAACGACAAATCGAGGCAATGCCACATAACAATCGGTTCTCGTATGCTTCTCTAAGACTTTGGAAGGAGTTCTCCATGACTGTTCGTCCGTTATTTCGAGCCCTGTTTTCTACGCTGATGACTGTGAGTTTTCTGGTCAATGGAAATCTGTTTTACGAAAGCAGCGTTTGGGCGCAGGAGGACGTAACGCAGCGATTTAACACCTTCGTCACAGGCTACGCGGCGGGATTGCGAGCGGGCGATACTGCTCCGAAGACAACTGAGGAATGGAACGAAACCCGGCAGCAGCTTCGAGCAGAGTTGCTCAAAGCCTGGGGTGGTTTTCCATCCGAGCCTTGTTTGCTGGATCCTCGGACTTTTGGTGAACTGCGGCGCGATGGTTATCGCATCGAGAAGCTGGCGTTTCAGACAATGCCGGATGTCTGGATGACGGCGAATGCCTACGTGCCTGATGCGGCGGCCAATTCAAAGTGTCCGGCCGTGCTGTGCGTGCATGGTCACTGGCCTGGCGCAAAACAGGATCCTGTGGTGCAGTCGCGATGCATTGGTCTGGCGAAGCTGGGATTTTTTGTGTTGTGCGTGGATGCGTTTGGTGCGGGCGAACGGGGCATTGAAAAGAAGCTGGGCGAGTATCACGGTGAGATGACAGGGGCAATGCTGTTGCTGTCCGGCAAACCACTGTCCGGGATTCAGGTTTATGAAAACATGCGAGCCGTCGACTACCTGCAGTCGCGTCCGGAAGTGGATGCGGATCGCATCGGGATCACCGGTGCCAGTGGCGGCGGAAATCAGTCGATGTATGCCGGAGCATTTGACGAACGTTTTCAGTGTGTCGTTCCGACGTGCTCCGTCGGAAATTATCAGGCCTATCTGCGGGCTGCATGTTGCATGTGTGAGGTCGTTCCGGGAATTCTTCAATACACCGAGGAAGGCAACGTCCTTGGGCTTGCGGTCAATCGTGGCCTGATGGTGACCAGCGCGACTCAGGATGCATTCCAGTTTTCAGTCGCTCAGGCAAAAATCTCTGTTGAGCGAGCTCAGCAGATTGCCGCTGTTTCGCCTGCGGGAAAATCGGCCACCGTAAAGCACACGATCATTGAGTCGCCTCACAATTACAACCAGCCGATGCGTGAAGCGATGTATGGTTGGATGACAAAGCATTTGAAGGGAGAAGGCGACGGGAGTCCGATCGCTGAGCTGACGATTGTGCCGGAGGAACCCGACACCTTGCGTTGCTTTCCTGGTGAGAGTCGACCGGACACGTTTGTGACGCTGCCAAAATTTGCCGCGGCCGAGTTGGAGCGGCTTTTGAAGATCCGTCGCGAGGGGCTGGATCAGGAATTTTTGACGGCTCTGTCGAATGCGAAGTCGGAAGAAGAGCGTGCCAGTGTGCGGAAGCCTTTTATCGCGGCTCTGGAAACTTCGCTGGGTGGAATGCCCGATGATTCGCCGCTCAACGTTCGTTCGAAAGTGATCGCTGATCCGAAGGCCATTGAGTTAACATTTGATTCTGAGTCGGGACTGGAAATTTATGCTCTGTGTGACGCGTTAAGTGACGCGTTAAGTGACGCAGCGGGCGCCAAAGACCAAAAGCTGGCGATCATTGTCGATGTCGATCGTGGTGCTTCTGCTGCCTTTTCGGGCGAGCGTGCGAAAGCCCTGCGTTCTGAGGGCTGGACGATTGTTGCTCCGGAACTTCGCGCCACGGGCCGGTTCGCCATGGCGTCCGACAAAATAGGAAATGCGCCCGATCATAATTCTGCCGAATGGTCGCTTTGGATCGGACGGCCTCTGCTGGGTCAGTGGGCCTGGGACCTGCATCGGACTCTTGATGCCATCACAAGCCAGATCGGCACTCTTCCCGCGGAGACGGCCATCATTGGTGAAGGGGCGTCGGGAATCATCGCGTTGACTGCGGCCGCTATGGATTCGAGGCTGACACAAGTGATGACCTTTGATTCACTGGCGAGCTATGTCAGTGACAAGCCATTTAGGGGCCAGAGACTTGGAGTGCTGGTTCCAGGTTTGCTGCGGGACGTCGGTGATGTGTCACATATTGCCGCACTGATTGCACCACGCAGTCTGACGATCTACGGGGGAGTCGCTGGCGATGGGAAAACGATGCCTATACAACTCCTGCAGGACAACTATGCGTTCGCCTTGGATGCCTATGCTCGTTGTGGCGCATCCGATCGAGTTCAGTTGAATGAAGTCGTCCCCAATCAAAAGTGATCAAAGCAGAATTCATGACAACCAACGCCGACCCTGCCGAGCACAATCCGTTTGCCGCGCCTCAAACGATGGACTACGCGGCTGACTTCGACACTCGACCTGCGGCGATAATTCGTCAGCAGTATTTGTCGCACGAGGCCTCCGTACAGTCGGTTGGAAGTCTGTATATTCTCGGTTGCCTTCTGACTCTGGTCGGTGGCGGGCTGATGACCTACATGTACATGGTGCTGTCCAGTTCGGTTCAGAACAATCCTGTCGTGGAAATGGGATTGCTGTTAGTGGGGCTTGGGGTCGCGCAGGGATTTCTCGGCTACGGCCTCTCCAAATTGAAACGGTGGGCGCGAATCCCGGCTTCCCTCTTTGCGGGCCTTGGCCTTCTGGCATTTCCGATCGGCACTCTGATCAATGGATATATTCTTTATCTGTTGTTGAGTGCCAAAGGGAAGATGGTTTTTTCGGCCGAGTATCGTGAGATCATTGGGCAGACGCCGGAAATCAAATACCGGACATCCAAAATCCTCTGGTTCTTCCTTTTCCTGTTGATCGGTTTGATTGCTTTCGGTGTTGGCATCGCGATGTTCCGTGCCTAGCGACTGGCAGTGGAAATGGACGACGGGCGTCCGATGGCGTGGACTTAAGGCGAGCGGGGGATGTAAATCCCCTGATTTGTTGCGGTTGCTGGAGAAATCCGGGCACTTACGTACCCGGCTCGCCGTTGGGATTTCCGAAGTCCACGCCATCGGGCTGGCGTCAAATGGCGTGGACTTAAAGCGAGCGGGGGATGTAAATCCCCTGATTTGTTGCGATTGCTGGAGAAATCCGGGCACTTACGTACCCGGCTCGCCGTTGGGATTTCCGAAGTCCATGCCATCGGGCTGGCGTCAAATGGCGTGGACTTAAAGCGAGCGGGGGATGTAAATCCCCTGATTTGTTGCGGTTGCTGGAGAAATCCGAGCACTTACTTACCCGGCTCGCCGTTGGAATTTCCTAAGTCCACGCCATCGGGCTGGCGTCGGCGGTGCAGCGAAGCCTCACAGGATTCGCTCGCATCACTGTTCTGTTCGACGAGCCTGTTTCCAATCACCGCCTTCCAGAGAACAACGACCTGGCAATTCGCTACGATGGCCAGATCTGTGAGCCGCCGTCGACACGAAGAACCTGGCCCGTCACAAAGGCACCCAGAGGCCCGGCGAAGAATTCGACCACTCGAGTGACTTCATCCACCATGCCGACGCGATCCAGAGTGCCGTCGGTCACGAGGCGAGCGTCGTCGACTTTACGAGTCCCCAGAAATCGTCCGGTTCGCGTGTCACCAGGAGCGAGACTGTTCACGTTGATATTGTATGGACGCAGCTGTTCCGCAAGGCAACGCGTGTATTCAACGACGCCCGCTTTCGCGGTTGCATAGATCGAGCTGTTTGCAATCCCTTTGAAAGCGGAGATTGAACTAAGAGTCAGGATGCGGCCTTCTTTCCGCGGCATCATTTCGCGAGCACATTCCTGGCAGACCAGGATCGTGCTGAGCAGGTTACGGTCCAGCACCGAGCGGATATCTTCCAGCTTGATGTTGACCGCATCGTTTGGATTGGGCTTTCCACCAGCGGCTGCAATATCCCCGCCGGCATTGTGAACGAGAATGTCGATCGGTCCCAGCTGCGCAACGACTTCTGCAATGACTCGTTTCACCTGGTCTGCATCAGTCAGGTCGCCCAGCACGCGACAGCAGCGAACGCCATGAGTCTCCGCGATCTCGCGCGCCGTATCCGTCAGCGTTGTCCCTTCACCGTATTCGGAAGGGCCATTTTCCCGCATGCCATGCACACCCACAAGACATCCCAGGGATGCAAGATGCTCGGCAAAGGCTCGCCCAAGACCGCGACCGGCTCCAGTGACCAAAGCGACCTTGCCTTCCAGCATTCGAGACGACATAACCAATTCCTCTTTTTTTAGACCGAAGAAAGCGCAGCAAAAAGCCCAGGCGGCTTGAAGCGTAAAGTTTACGCTCAGTCGGCTGGGCTATAAATTTCAAAACGGAGATTAGTGATTCGCCGCTGAGACGTTAAGGTCCCCACTTTAACACAAGGTTTTGCGAAAAAAGTGCAACGTATCCTGAGTTTTTCAAATTTCCCGGCGATCACGTTGAATCACTTTGAATCCCTTGGAATCATCCTCATTGCCGAAGATTGGGCGCGGCGGAGCTCATGACTTTGGCAGTCAATCAACACCGCGTAAAGTCACTGCAGCAACCTGCTCTTGCGGCAGGAGCCTCAGGCCACTTTAGCGAGAGATGCTGATTCTTCGCTGATCTGACCATCATTCAGCACAAGCCGGCGCCTGGCTCGTGCGGCTGCAATCAAATCATGTGTCACCGTGATAATGGTCCTTCCCTCCTCGTGGCAGGTATCAAATGCCCTGAGCACGACTTCACGACTCGCGGGATCCAGGTTTCCGGTGGGCTCATCCGCCAGAATGATTTGCGGATCGTTCACCAGCGTGCGCGCGAGGGCGACTCGCTGCTGTTGGCCAACACTCATTTCCGATGGCTTATGATTCAGCCGGTCACCGAGTCCAAATCGCTGAAGCATCGCTGTCGCGCGTTCCGCCTGGTTTGCCGAAGAAACGCCGTTCAGGCTCAGAGGCACCTGAACATTTTCCAATGCTGTCAGGTACGGAATGAGATTGAAAGTCTGGAAAACGAACCCCATTCGCTCACGTCGAATAATAGATCGTGCAACGACGGATTGCTCATACACAGAAATCCCGTCGAGCCAGATGCGACCGGATGTTGGCGACAGCATTCCTCCAAGCAATGATAGAAGTGTCGACTTGCCACTGCCGCTGGGCCCCACGACCGCCACATATTCACCGGCGGCGATTCGCAGCTCGTCGCATTGAACTGCTGTGATGGTATTTCCGTGACGAGTGTAGGTGCGTTTGACGCCTTCGAGTCTAATCATCGGTCACACCTCCTGAAAACAAAGACATGGATCAAGTTTTGCGGCTTGACGAGCGGGCCAGTACGCTGCGAAAACGGCAAGCAACGTCGCAGCACTGACCGCCAGCACAGCCAGACCTGGCAGAGGCACCACGGAGACTCCGGCCCATTGCGGTCCGATCAGTACAGCCGTCAGCAGGCCAATGAGACAACCGAGCGTGCCTGCGACAAGTCCGAGAATCAGAGCCTTCATCAGGAACAGTCGCTGGACAAATCCAGGCGTTGCACCGATCGCCATCAACGTACCGATCTCGCGGCGACGTTCACGAACATTTGCCGCAATCGCACTGGCCAGGCTGGCACCGCCCACCAGGACAAGAATGCCGAGGACGAACCAGGACGTCCCCGACATCAGACGGTTCACGCCCACCTGGGTCTGAACCACCTGCGAAACCGTGACGACTCTGGCATTCGGCAGCAGCTTGCTCAGCTCGGGAACGAGATCGCCAGCAGCGTCTTCACAGCATCCGATGACTTCGATCGCACTGACGACTTCGCCGGTGTTTGCAAGTTCCTGAACGGTGTGCAGGTGCGCGAACACTCTTGAATCATCCACAGTGCCAGTGCGCGACAACGTTCCTAACACCTTGAACTTCCCGCCGAGCAATTCCACTGTATCACCGTCAGAAAATGCGGTCCGGTCCGCCACGTCTGCGCCCAGGACGATCTGATCCTTTTCGAGGTTCTCGATGGCACGAGTCGTGTTGAGGGCTTCAGGAGTCTTGTCCACTTCCGAAGGTCCATGGCTGGCCTTCTTGCAGCCATCGTGCTTCTTTGGAGTAAACAAGGCTGCCGTTTGCCATGCCTGCTGTGCCGTAAATTCGCTCTGAGGCAGAATTCCCGTCAGCGTGACTTCCAGCGCGTTCAGGTTTGCAGGCAGGCTCAACTTTGGAGTGACCTTTTCGACGCCGGCCAATCCCGCCATCAGCACTTCCGCCACATGCTCTTCCGGAAGTGTCTGACCGTTACGATCGGCTGCGTAGTAATTTTGCAGCGATGCGTCTTTCGGAAGGATCAGAATGTTGGCCCCAAGACTGGAGAGCTGTCGTGAGATCTCCAGTTCTGAATGGACCGTCACATGTCGAATGGCGACAAGAGCGGCCACGCCCAGCAGAATCGCAATGCTGCTGGAAACCACCGACCATGGTCGTTCTCGCAATTCTTTCCAGACAAGAGTTCTGAGATTCATGGTTAGTTCTTTCTTGATGAAATCGTCTTCGTTGCCTGTTGAGCTGGAGCCGCAGCGTGTTTGCAATTCGGGTCATCACAGCACTGTCCGGACTTGTGAATCGCAGCGGCGATCTGCGACGGTGTGGAAGCTGAATCAAAGTGTCCAACCATAACACCTGGAGGAGCTATCAGAACGGCATACGCTCCCCGAACTTTCTGTGGGTCAATCTGCATCTGGCTGACAAACCGCGTTTCTGCCGGATCGTCGACTCGCATTGAAGCAAACGAGATGCGACCTTTGAACTGGGGATCGGACTGAAGGGCAGTTACTCCAACTGGAGCTGTCGCTTTGCCGTTTGCAGAGACCAGCACGAACACCAACTGCTTATTCTGCAGCGACTTCATGCACTTCATCATTGTCGG